>ERZ1740056.151-NODE-151-length-11111-cov-7.188495_pt1 | contig 11111 bp, 12 predicted proteins | sample MGYA00581746_ERZ1740056 | MGnify/ENA primary metagenome ERZ1740056 (study PRJEB43018, sample SAMN04849745) | marine metagenome | isolation source: floating plastic debris | place: Pacific Ocean | collected 2008-09-01 | study: EMG produced TPA metagenomics assembly...
TTCTGATAATACTAACTGTACCATATATACATCATATCTACGAGAAGTAAACTCATCATATCGCAAAGAAAGGAGTTGATACACATCCGACTGCGATTAACTTATCAGATCAGATCAGATGTCAGAATATGTCCTGTATTCAGGGAGTTTACTCCTCCCTGCTGCAACAAAGGAGTAATTCATTCTAACTCCTTGCTGGGGGCCCCCCTTTCTGCAATGAGGGCAATGTAGGAGAAAAATATCTCTGCCCCTAATATCATGGTTCCAATCTAAGTAATCTTTATTCAATCAACATTAATTATTACAAAGAAACTTTTGTTCCACGCTAACTCTAATCACCCATAAGTTTTGATAAAACAATTTTCGATACCGTGTCTGATTGAAAGGGATTTGAATCAAAACCTGACACATGGTTATGATTATCGCCAAGAGGGTTGGCAGTACACAAACTGATGTCCCCCCCTCCCAGCCTTAACAAGTGATGATTAAATTTGGAAGTTGCCACATTGATTGTTTGTCAGAAGACTTAATACCAATACTATAATGAGAGTCAACTAAATTTTAATATACAGAACAGATAGAGTCCAGTTGTGTATAACGAGCGCAACAAATTCACTATACATGAAATGTAACGACATGCTTCATGTTTCGGCCAGTTTAGGAGAAAGTAAAAGAGGTTATCTACAACACATTCTGACTTGATATAGATGACAAATCAAAGCACTACACTACAGTAAGTATTTCCAATGTATTACTGTGAAATGCGTTAATCAGACTATCCAAATAGTGAAATTATGTTTAAAAATATTATGATTGTGTTGCACTTTTGATAAATCCATGACAACTTCAAAAACAAAATCTAAGGAAAGTAAAAGAGGAAGTGAGTAACATAAAATAATCTTTGTTTTGTTTTATAGGGAGCATCCTAACACGGAGACATTCTCACTCCTTGATTCTAAATTTGGTGTAGAAAAACAGAAACTTTCTTTAACAGCTTCTGACTGGACCGCATAGCAAAAAAGTTTATGGGAAGTAGCAAAGTTTGATTGTTTATAAAATGTGTCACTAGATTGGAATTACTGGCCTGTTGTGGCATTTGCGAGTGTATAAAACCTTCAACAGCTTTACTTATGACATTCCAGCTGGTTTTTTGGCAGGGTTCTGGTCCTCTTCTTCATCACAAGAGCGCTTGGTCCCACCGCTAGTGAACTGAGTCATAATATCCGGTAAAGACTTGAAACCCATCATTAGTAGAACTTCAAAGTTCTCTTCGCTCATCATATCATAGTGATGGCGAAAAGCAGCATCAACCTCAGAAGAGATTGCCACCATAACACCAGGAGATTTTGATTCGACATCCTTTACAAATGTCTGCATGGAGATTCGAGGGAAGTAAGTTTTCTGGATATCCTCTACGAGTACCCATGAATCAGTGCCCTTCTTGAACACCGGTATCTTCTTACCATGAGTGCGCACGAGAGAAATAGCATCAGCCAGATCTGCTTTTGTATCAAGCTGAGTAGGAGGTACAGTGCAAACAGACTTCACAGATGCAGGGTTGATTTTGGTTGGTTGCGCTGGTAGGAGTATGTTGCTGCTTTCTTGCACTGTTGCGAGGTTCAATGATGTAACAGATGATATCTTCAGATCAGAGTCGCCGCCAGAAGATCCACTACCTGGGCGACTGAATGGCTCAGGAGTGGACACTGGCTGCATGGCTGCAGGTGGTTCAGGCACCATTGACTGCACTGGGACGGGCACCATCGGTGGAGCAGAGGGGTATCGAGGTGGGGCCACAGAGGGCTGCATCGTGCCTGGCATGGTTGGTGGTAACGACTGTGGCATACCTGGTCTCATCATAGCAGACGACGGATGTGCTCCAACACTCATAATAGGCGGGCCAAAATTCATCCCCATATTAGGCTGGTTCTGCTGGCCCATTTGGCTAAATTGCGTCATAGTCATAGTAGCTGGCTTATTAACTTGTTGCTTCGGATGAATATTTGTTGGCTGGTTTATTGGCACAGTAGCAAACTGTGGTTGCTGATTTGGCATTATAGCAGGGGCGGGCAATCTCATATCCCTCGGTGTGAACTTCACATCTGTGTAGACTTTCTCATATAATTTATAGGTGAGTGTTACAAAATTCATCATCTCCATATGACATGGAGTGATAGAAACCACCTGACACCAATTCATTAACGACGACACCAGCTCATCAAATGTGTTACACACTATAGCATATGATACCATAGGATTCAAATCTGTCATCCCACTAGCAATGAATGCTATGCTCATCACATCCTATCAACAATAAAGAAATGAGTGCCATTAAATTCATGAATAATGGTATCAAGCCGATAAGTATGCTAAATTAATCTATTCTACCTTTATAAATCCTAAACTCTCACTACTAATCCATCATTCTTCACTATTCTGAATATTTTAGAGAATCCATAATGCAAGTTGTAATTCCGAGCTAGTTATGGCCGTACTAGTGAGCTTAGGAGTCGAATTCAGCAACATAAAATGGAAATTCGTTCTAACATGTTTTCCCTAATTTGAACTCATCAAATGTGTATGTATGCATCAATGATACAGTGTACTCCCTTTTATCAAATAATAACTGACATGTTCTCATAATTCCACCATAAATTCATCTTTTCTAATAACTTGTAAATTGTCTCTTCTTTTTGTAGGTGTGGACAACTTTCAATTGTCCACTTAATATATGTAAGAGAGGCTGCAGTCAGAGGGTACTAAAGTGAAACTTAAAGACAGTTTTTGAGCAAACTCAAATCAAATTTCGCCTGAAATTCGAACATATTTTTTGCATGATTATCACATAAGTAAGGAAATTCTGACAATTTTTTGGACCCCCAGATATGAGCAGTGTTCCGCACTTGAAGTCTACTAAAAGTTGTGGAAATGAAATCCTGAATAAGCATGAGCCACATTATATTATTCTGAGAGAGAAAATTTTGGAAACTTTGCTATCCTTGGAAATCTTTCAAAATTTATCAAACTTCTGGGTTTGAGATCTCTACCTTCTCTTACGCTCGAAATTTTAGTTGAAATTGAATCTTTTTATCTTTTTGTAAGAGTAGCACCAAATGGAAGACATTTCACAGTAATACAGCTAAAATTTTGAAAACACAGACAAACGATATTTATGGCACACTATACCACCACAAACTTAAACATTTCATATTACATACCTGCAGAAATCTGAAGTTCTTGGCACCTGGCAGCGTCCTTGCACCAAATATTCCCGACACAATGAAGTGAACAATGTCAGGCGACCTGGTGAATGAATAGGGGTGATCGCCAAGAATAGACGTGACCAGAGAAGTATTGATTCTCTCCGCACCGCCTAAAAAGCAGTAGTAACACTTCAAATTACATGTAGCCCACATGTACATGTGGACTGTGGAGCATTGTATAGCTGGTGGGAGTGTACAGCTTCACTAACACTACGACATCCAGCATGCGAAAGGAAGACTCTTGTTTGATACATATAAATAAATTCTCAATTTTATGATGAATTTCTATCCATTGGAACAATTAATGGCCTTTTATAGCGAGCTAAGCCCATACATCGGATCAATGCCGGACCAGAGTAAATTAGGTCTAGCCAAGCAGATAAGGCAATCAAAACCTATGCAGTTATCTGTGTCAGTAATGGTCGTGTTATGCCATGTGGCGGCATTTCATTTTGGAACTTGTGATTAAATAGGGCAAATCCTAAGCTGTTTTCACAAGGCACAGGGTTGTTTTCCAGTTTATTTGGAGCAATCATAGACATTTAATAACTATGCCTACGCCTATGGGTGAAATACAATGAGACAGGGAGGTATTTAGTAGTAGAAATTCTGGATGTTTGACTGTTTATGGCGTAAGAAAGTCAAAGAGGGTGCTGACGCAGGTCTTTTGCCAACGTTTTATTTGCCTAAGGTATTATATGATTTAAAAAACTAACTGTAAAATCTAGGAAATTCAGCATAAGTTTATGAGGCAGGGAGTTGATATTCAGTTCCCTTAATGCGTATAATCAAGAAAAAGTACTGAGGGGTTAAATAGTTCATGGTAAAATTTTTTGACAACGCTCAAAGCAGACACAAATCCCTTAAGTATCAGTTCGCTCTTTCTATGTACGATGCCGAATCCTTGGTTATCTCACAATATGGCATGAAATGCTTAAGACATTAACCTGGATGGCCTCACTAACGTATTATATTCTCCATTTTTTTACTGACCAAACTACAAGACAAACCTTACGAACCTAGTGACACTTTGTGAGCGGAAGCATTCCAAAATGCAAAGTTCCTAGTAGCGTCCTGAACAACCGCCATAGCTTCAAGCAGGTAATCTTTTTCAGCTCCCACTCGATACGGTTCCTGTTCTTTCATCTCACCAAATGCACGACTATGATAATAAAGATAGCTTTATATTAAAAAAAACTGAAACGTCTTGTCTCCAGTAGGCCTAAATGGATGTCTTCAAAAGCGACATCCTGCATTGCACTCACTATGTTTTGCAGAGCAGAGAAAGCTCAATGGTGAGGTCGTGAAATGTCTATTTATTCCTAAGAACCCGACCAATCAACCAGCTTGACCATTCACTACCCGTTTAGGTTAGCTGATTTGGGTTGAGGCAGCCTGGAATTCTAATGTGGTGTTGAAAAAACAGAGGTTAGAATCCACACTTCTCACAGATACAGAGCTGGTCTACAATTCCAGTATAAAATTTTTTATTTTGTCTTGATATATTGATATCACCATCGTCTCACAAGAAAGTTTTTTGTGATTCATCTATGTAGTACACTTAGAACTAAGTGACCATGCAGACTACATTTTATTGTATAGACCTACATGAGCAATTCTTACCTAAAGAGGCTGAGTACCTTAGCCTGAATATTTACACATCGACTGATAAGCTGCAACGCAGCGACGTCTAATCTGACAGCCGCAGAAGTGACGGCTTTCAGTAAAACTCTCAAAGCAGGATCTATGTTTGATATCTCTCGTATTGCTGACGGTGTTGCCTGGATGTAACGTGACTCACTGTAAGACAAAAGTAAGGACATTTTTAGTTCCCAATGCACCAACAGCAGGAGATGCACAAAGATGATGACGTCAAGTCAGCTACAGAATGTTCTGCTCACAGCGATAACTGAAGCATTCCGAGATGCACAACGTCATAATCAGCACATTCTTGATAGCATGATGTGCAACTTCAAGTTACCACCACAAACTTATAGATTTCTCTACGAGTTTATGGTTACCACAAAATGTAACAAAGGAGTCGATTTTTATTTTTAGAGCTGGTAACATGTAGCCAGTCTTTACAGTTCCGCGCTGACTACAAGATTTCCTGAGACATGGAAACTTCTGATCGACAGAGAAACAAATCTGTTAGTCCGTTGCAGTTTAGTCTTTACTTACACCACAAAGAGGTGACGTGAATTTGCAGCGTTTTTATCTATGTGGCTTTAATAAAGCAAAGTAAAAGAATAAAAAAATAACTACATCAACCTTCATAGGCCATCTTTACTGGCATTGCTGGGGTGTATCCATAGGGGGGCAAAGGGCCATGCCTCAACCACTGTTTTGCATCATTTTATCAAATATTACTCTAGTTAAAGACCCAACCCCATACATGTTCCTGAGTTGGCGTTGAAGAAATTTTAACCCCAGAACATAACTTCTCAACCACAGAATATGAAATTCTGACTATAAGGTCGTATTTTCAGTCATAAAAACAGAAAAAACTTGAAAAAATAACATTTATAGGCCTATCATGAAATTGGCCATTTTAGCTGTGGAAACATCAACCCCCGAACATTTTTCCAACCCAAGACCAGAAATTTAGAATTTTTTTGCTGTGCAGAGTGCGAAAACTTACAGCACAGCACAGCAGAGCGCTTTTGCTTAGTCATAGCATGTGACCGATGTTATCCATTCTATCATTATTTTAGAGGCTCATATATATGCAGGGAAAGTAATTGCTTCGCATTATGAAATTAGAGACTATCTTTGAGTACTAGTAATCTCTGTGATGTGATGAACAACAACACTTGGTTGCATTTGCAACAAAATCGAGTCATCACTTGATGAATGCCGGCAAATTGTCTCTTTCTTGGTTTGTGGGACATAAACTTCAGTACTCAAAGCTAATTGCGCTCAGTTATTAAGGAGTGAATGCAATTGTTAACATCGTTGTTATTTTTATCTGATATAGGGTACTGTGTGCGTACAGTATGTAACTAGCAGTTCTGATCGGGATTGTTTGTAGAGATATAAACATAGTAAACATTCTATGAATTTGCTTACCCCTAAAAATGGCTCGGAATACGCTAGAACGCTCCTCTTTCAGGCCCTTAAATTTTAAACATTTTTCCTCCAGACACCCCTCCGGTAACCTCCCCGCCTTGGTCCTGCCAATCTGAAACTCATCAAACGCCCCTGTAGCATTGTTATTTAGAATTTCTGTTTTGCAATGATGAGAGGGTTTTATCGAATTTCATTTGTCCCATTTTTAAAGTAAACCGAAAACAAGGGAAGTTCAGGAATTGGCCTTCCTTGATTTCTCATAATCTTCAGAAAAGCATTGAAACCCATCGTCACTCTAATATCCTTGTTTATGTGATGTAACATTAAATTAACAAACTTGACTCGCCTTGTCTACACCAATATATTAGAAAGTAAGATATGAGCTGTTTAGATAGGGGAGATGGCCTATTGGTTAACCAATAATATAAGATAAAAGAAAGTGCGACTAATACCCGCACCCACAACCATCAATCGCGGCCTTACCTGTTAATGCTATGTATTTGGTAACGATCCATCATAGTGCCAGCAGGAGCATATCTGTTCTCCATTGGGTCAGGTGGAGCAGGATAGGCGGGAGATTTAGTACGACTGTTGCTTGGAGTAGCTGACCGCTTAGTTACACTGCCATCTTCTTTGCCACCCTGTGTCGGTTTTGTCGAGGATGTTGATGCTGTTGTTGGGGTTGGAGTTGTGGCTGCTGAGCGCTTGCCTTCTTTTGGCTTCTCCCGAGGCTTCTGATCTGGTGGTTGGTCTGAAGGCGATGGACAAAACACCAATGAACGAAATGAAATGACTAGTATGTTTTGGGGTAGGGGAGCATTTTGTGTACTGGGGCAAGGGCATTGTCATTGGCGCTTTGTAACAACATCCTTGTGACCCATAGGGGATACATTGCAGGTTTCATAAGTAATTACCATAAATTGTTATGTGGTAGCTAGAGGGGTTATTATACAGCATTAAACGGCTGCACACTCAATTTCTATTTACTAGAAGTCTTTGAATTGTCTTTGGTATAGTTAGAGAACTCCTTGGTATAGCAGTGCTCAAAACCATGAAGAACACATCTGGCTTTGGATACAAATGAGCAAGAGGCTCATAGTACAGTAATGGAATTGGATCATATACGTACCTAGTATGGCTCGCAGGTGTTCAGAGTTGTCACTTTGTGTGCTTGCTGATGACTTGACTCTTTCCTCCTCATGTTTATCTGAGGTAGAGGCATCCTTTGGCTTGTTTTCTGACTCAATCTGTTGGGAAGATTTACCATCTGTAGTGGTACCCTTGGCATTGCTGGTTTTCTCTGATGAGGATTCTTCTTTGGGTGGCAGTACTGGCAGCTCAGTACGCTCGGGTTTTTCCACTTCTATCGGTGTGCCGGTTTCATCACATTCTTCATCTGTAAATAACAATAGACACGTAAATTCCAAATCTAAATATAATTCACAGAAAATATGTCCTAGGCATGACAATCATGTTATCATACTGTTCAACCTGCATTAAAATGCGATACATCCTTGGACTGAGCTTTCAGGAAAATTTGATAGCGCGAATAGTAGACCTCGTTAATGTAGCAATTGATTAATACGATCTTAACAAAAATCTAAGTCAGAATTGGAAAGTCAGAAGACAGACACAACAAGCTATGGGAACTAAAACCAGAGCTTATGTAAAGAAAACTGCATGCATTTGTATACCAGTTAGGCTGCATGAGAAATAAAACGGACAAACCGTACCTTTGACGTACAAAGTGAAGACAGTGTTATGTTGCAAATTATGATTTATTCCAAATTACGAGTCGATTATTTCAATAACAAAAGGCCAATATATAATGAGCCCGTTACGGTTAATAGTAGTCATATATCTGTTGTCTCCAATCCGTCCTTAAACAGCTATTACCTGAGATCATCATAGATATCACGCAACAAAGAAAAATACACATACATGCATATACAATTTTATGACACGTCAATTTATGGTAGTGGTACAGAGGTGAAACCTCCAGAAAATCCTCTCACTGATGGATGATAGTAAATAGTCTCAGTTACTGAATTGCGTCTCATAGGCACATCTAATTCTGCATAGATTTGTTGAAAGCAGTGAAAATAATGATAGAAGTCAAAACATGGGATGCACAACTAATTAAAATAGTATGAACATAAAGCCATAGGCGAGAGGATGGGAGTGAATCAGTAGCTATACCAGGCCTAGTTCCTTCAGTAGTCTCCATCAAAGATTTATTCAGCATCTTCTGTCTTTTCAACTTTATCTTTGCTGAGTTTTGATTATACCAGTCTCTCTCCATCTGAGGCAATGACCGCCACTGTATATGAATAAGGAAAAAACAAGCAACTAGAGCAAAATCCATGTAGTAATAAAATACAGTGCACTCCATTTAAGTAAGACCTCTTGGGCCAAATGACATTCAGTTCTATATAACAGCTGTTCAAAATTTGAAATTATATGAGTCATCAGTGTTTTTTTGCCCAGAATTAACCCATTACAAGGAGTTAAAATACAGTGTTCAGGCTCAGTCATAGGACTATCACAACTGGCTAAGGGTACCAAATGCGAAAGTACCATGGTCTACATCACGCTCAACTCTTGTGCAACTTTCTGGTCGGTCCTAAACACCCCCTACCAATTTCAGTAGCCTTTGGAGTTACAGGGGGTTCATCTGAACAATGAATTTCATTGAACTGAAGATGACTAGAAAAAAGGGGTGTGAAAGTTGGAGTTGTGCACACAGTAGGTGTGTGTGGATAACTACCATACATCGGCCGAAAAAAATTTAAATTATGAGTCAATAATGTAATTACAGTGCGCTCAGCATCTAAAAATGAGAGGGCTTCACTTAAATAGAGAAAGAAATGCAAGATGAAAACTGGAAACAACTACATATTACTTGTTGGAGTAAAGATATTCAGTACCGTACATGGAAGTTAGGAAAACATTGTGGCTATTTTTTGGCCTCTCCGTTCTTGTACTTCAAATAATGTGAATCTTTTCCTTATGGGGGCTTAGCGATGAAGATGGAATACAAGTGTTAATGAGGTATCTATGAGAACAAATGCTATGCGGCACAAATCATGCAACACTCTGCATATTTTTGCGTGAATATAATCAAACAATCCAGGACACTCCAGTTCATTACCTGTTCAGCTATAATTTTGCTAATTTCTCCGAACGAAGGCTTTTCGTTAAGCTCAGAGAGCCTATTTCGTATGTCGAGCGTCAGCAAATGGAATCCAGTGTAACATCCAAGTCTAAGGTTCCCCAACTGCAATAGATTGAAAACCGCGTTTACAACAATTTATCCGGAACATCATTAACTCACGTGACAAAAATAATCAAATCACATATTGACTGAAAGTATAGAAGTCTGGAGAGAAAATAATAAGTAACCAGCATGTTGATGCAATTGATACCTGTTTGTTGTGGATTACAAAGTGCTGCCTGTGACAATCCTTCAATCATGCACTGTACTTTTTTATTGAAATCAAAGCATTGTTAGCCCGCCATTGGTTGCAAATTTCATACACATCGTAATCATCATGGACTTACCTGTAACCTATGAGCTCTACATTTGAGGTATTTACCCAGCTCAAAACATTCACACGATTGAGTCTGCTGTTGGTTCTCCTGAATATCTGTTTTGCTTTTTGCCTTTTCACCATGACCAGAATCGGCATTAACTGTGAAAGTATCATTATCTCTTTTGCCAGTGTGTGTCAGCTTTGAGGTTTGATTCAGTTTTGGCTTTGTTGAGGATGTTGGTACTGTGGCTGGTGTTGAAGCTGATGAGCGCTTGCCTTCTTCTGGCTTTTCCCGTGACTTCTCATCTGATAGTCAAGAATGATAAACCACAGAAGACATATAAACAGCTTGCTAGCCATAGTGAAAGTGGCGTGATAAATAAACACTTCGATGTGGTAGATAAACGGTTTACCATAGTAGAGTATCATAAGTCTTCACATGATAGAATCCTTTTAACTTTACTTACTGCATCTGAACCATATTTCGTATATAGGTAATTACAACCACAGCAAAGCATCTGCCCATTGATTTTGAATACAACAGAGAATAGGCAAGGCAAGCTAGATTTATACCTAGTAATGCATGCATGCATTGTGATATGTTACAACGTGCGCTAGATTTACCATTTGCAGTGGTTCCCTTCGCATTGCCATTTTTCTCTGATGCGGATTCTTCTTGGGTTGGCAGTACTGGCAGCTCAGTACGCTCGGGTTTTTCCACACCCATAAATGTAGTGGTTTCATCACAATCTACATCTGAAAATAACAATAGACACGTACATTTCAAATCCAAAATATTCCACAGAAAATGATGTCTTTGGCACTACAGTCACCCTATTCCATTGTACTTTTCAAGCTGAATTTAAAACAAGATACATACTAGCCTAAGCTTTATGCCAATCTAGGTAAAAGCATCAATTGCGTTTGCGAGGATTTTAAATAATTCCTGTGAAAAAGTGTCCTGGTGCGAACAAATGAACTTCCGCTTTGTTGGATGAACGATCAGTATAACAGTATGAACATGAACTCATCCATAGAAGAGAAGAGATGGTGTGAGAGATGTAAACCAGGCCTTGTTCCTTCAGTCATGTTCATCAAAGGCATCAAAGATTTACCAAGCGATTTCCGACATTTCCGTCCTTTCAACTTCATCTTCGCCGAGTTTTCATTATACCAGTCTCTCTCCACCTGAGGCAATGATCGCCACTGTATACATAAAAAAGCAGCAGTTAATAGATAGTAGACA
>ERZ1740056.154-NODE-154-length-11017-cov-6.761084_pt1 | contig 11017 bp, 5 predicted proteins | sample MGYA00581746_ERZ1740056 | MGnify/ENA primary metagenome ERZ1740056 (study PRJEB43018, sample SAMN04849745) | marine metagenome | isolation source: floating plastic debris | place: Pacific Ocean | collected 2008-09-01 | study: EMG produced TPA metagenomics assembly...
AATAATTTCAGCCTGAGAATGTTGTGTGTGTGGCAAAAACAGGTACTAGAATCAAAATCATAGACTTTGGACTGGCGCTATCCTATCAGGAAGGCAAACATGTGAAGACAATGGCTGGTACACTGGAGTTTATGGCACCAGAAGTAGCAAACTTTGAGGACGTGACTCCCGCTACTGATATGTGGGCTGTTGGAGTCATCTGCTATGTTCTGTATGTTTAGCTGTAGTCGTATCCAACCATTGTCGTAACTCTCAATTCTACATGCCGGCGCACCTGATGTGTTTACGGCGACCTTGCCATCGATGCATAGATATATACGAATGAACATCATTGATGCATTACCATTGAGGTACCCTACGGTGAACTGATTTGCTCAATGCCCCCAGATATTCATGGTGTCCGAGAGTATAACCTGTAGTTCTTGTGTTTCTTGAATTTTAGAGTGTCAGGTCTTTCGCCTTTTCTTGGCAATTTCGACAACGAGACAACATGTAACATTCTCAATGCCAAGTTTGACTTTGCGGCTGAAGAGTTTGAAGCAATAACAGACGGCTGCAAAGATTTCATAAGGAAGCTGCTGGTCAAAGATCCAAGGTAGCTTGAAAAATAATATTTTTAGTTTAAGATGTCTAGTTTATATATTGTTAAGTTGAGTAATTGATTCCTTCCAGTAAAGAGTTGTCTTCCCTGATTTTCCGACTTATATAGTTTACGTTGCTACGATTCTCAGTCATTAGTCCCATGGCATTATTCATCATTAGCTAGTCATTACCATTGATACATTTTGATAGGTTTGGCCAGATATATGTATGTTTGATTGATACTATGTCTTAAATATAATTGCGTTGAGACAAATGCATAAGTTTAAGAACTAATCATGTGCCTCAATCAACAGAAAGCGCCCATCAGCTGCAGACTGCATGAAGCATAGCTGGTTACAGAAAATTACCAAAACTCAGACCACCAGACATCTGTCGAAGAAGTTTCACCTCAAGTTTTATGCCAGAAACAAGTGGAAGGTGAGACTCATAACTTTGCTATTGGTCACCTTACATGTATATTGGCACATCTGTCTTGCCTTTATGTTAGCAATAACCACAATATTTCAGCTTTAAATTCGGGAATCACAAAGCCTGATTTCTGTTTGAAGGTTCATTATATCTTAAGTTGTATGAGGGTCTCAAATCCGGATTGATTTTTTCTTTGTAGAAAGCTATTAGAGTGGTGGTCGCTATGAATCGTTTGGAGAAATTCAGTGTATCATTCATGACTAAGAAGATGTCCAACACAACAATACCTGAGCGTTCGAGGTTGGGTTCACACTCAAAACTAAACGGTACAAAACACACTGAGCCAGAGCCAAAATATGATTGGAGAGCCAGACATGATGAGCGAAAGAAACAGCGAGAGCAGGAGAGAGCATCTAAAACACAAGATGCCTCTGAGTCTAGCAGTCAAAGGGAGAAACCGCATAGGGGCAGAGGTGTCCATTTCGATCAAAACAACTCTGGCAGAGTCGGAAGGATGCACATCGGAAATAATGGGCATATTGATCACAACAATTACACCTCCCACAGACAACAGGAAAGGTTAGGCAGAATGAATCTACCTCATTCACAGCGTACAAAGGATAACGGGCATTCCCATGATCATCCGGAGAGACCTCAACGAAAGGCAAACCCGGACGTCATGGGCACCACCAGAGATAGGGACTTTAGTAGCCCAAGTAGGTCACCTCGCACACAGCGTAGAAATAGGAATGCAGAAGTTGAATCTGTTGCTGCAAGGCCAACAACTAGAGCCGGGAGACTAGCAGCACTGTCTGGAAGAGGCATATAATGCTATCATTACTTATGGCATGCTATCTAGAACAACAAACTTATTTATCTAGCTATTGTTTGTAAACAACCAATGTAATAATATTTATTTGTGGTATTTATTTACATATTCAGTCTGTGTGAGCTTCAAGCTGCTGGTGTCCTTCTAGTCAAAAAAGTATGTCACAAGTATCAATCTTAACCGTGTTCAAAATGTCCCTGTCTTTTTTATTTCAATACTTTACATATGGCATTATGTATCTCCTTACTTCATATTGGATGCTCATGCCAAGCAATCACATATGCAGATGGCTGAACACGTACTCAGTTCTGCCTCCTACACATTAATATGCATGTCATAGCAAAGTTATCTACTCTGTGTCAATGAGAACACAACTCTTTTATTGACTTGTAAGCTTCTCCGCTGTCTCATCAAGGAGTTAATATTATTATTACTCCTTGGTCTCATAGATGTAATGACTGTTGCAATATTTTATTTACCTTATGCTGCTCAAACATCACACCTAACATTTGAATTTATCATTATTGAGGATTTATTCATGACAATGGGTCAATTACGGCAAAAAATACTAAGTATAGAGAGCCCAGAGAAAGTCTGTCGTAAAATTTAACAGAGAAGTTTCAATCAATTTTGATGATGATAATTATAATATACGTAGAACAATTATTATATAAAGTGAACATAATAAACGGTATAATATGAATAGCTTATTATGTACAATAATACAAAACTAAACTAATGTAGCACTGGAACAGAAAATGATCGTTTCGACCCTCCCTTGAGGTTTGCAAAACGACTCTTTGTTATAGGTAATATCGATGGGCTCATGGACACTGAAAAAAAGTTTCATTTTCTGTCACACCTCTAAAATAATAATTATAATAAAGGTAACGTTTGGATAGTTTGGAGGAGAAAATTGCACAGGAAATCATCATGATTTTTAGAGTAGCTAGTATATAAATAAATGATCCCCATCAAATGTTATCGTGATGAATGTCATCCTGGGGATTTTTGCTGTCCATAATTATTTTAAGTCAGCTATATACAGTAAAAAACAAGTTCATAGAACGGAAAGAAAGAGAAAAAAGCGATACTTGAATCCTGCATAACTAACTGGGATGTGACTTAATAAAAAAACAGTTGAGGAATCATGGGCAAACATAGAAAAATAATTTGATTATTTGACAGCTAGGCCCAAAGACAGAGAAAGAGTGAGTTCATTTTGTTTATAATACATAGACATAGTTTATGTAGCATCTCACAACCAACCCTCAGCCAAGTGCACACAAATAGTATGGTGATCATAATGATTATAGTGGCATATCACTGCTACAAGTGCCAAATCTGTGGAGTACCGTGATATAATGAAGGCAGCGCAGCGACAGTAGCAGGTTTACTGTAGCAGGTAGCTATGCGGTGATGTCTAATCCAGTGAGCTTGCTGACAAAGCATCTGACTCATCGCTGTCATCAATTTCACCACCGCCTGGGGCAGCACCATCATTGGCAGCAGTGACAGCTGGCTCGCTGTCTGACGTGACGTCAATGTCTATATTGTCACAATCGATGACAGGATGACTTTCCTCGTCCACACCCTCATCCTGTTCATCCCCAGTGTCGCTCTGCTCAGACTTAAACTGATCCAATGCAGCTTTCATGGCTTCATCCACCACTTTACTAGCCGTCTCAATCTCGCTCTCCGTTGCCGGAAGTGAGAACTTGGTGTCACATTCATCGTTCATAACTACATCCCCTACTACAGGGGGTGGTGTGAGTACGATATCGTCTATGTTTGATTGTTCAATTTCGTCAGTCCCTGACTGTTCACCATCGCCATCACCATCGCCATGACTATCGTCATTATCATTGTCACTACTGCTAGCACTATGCACTTTGACTTCTACTTGAGGTATAACTGGTGGAGGATTAGCGATTGATTGCTTTGATTCATCTGTTTCAGCAAACGTTTCAGCCTCATTTTCACTATCAGTCACATTGCTATTAGACGAGTTTTTATTTTGCTGCTGCACATCATCGGTATCAGCTAAGTTTTCTGTAGATATCAACGTATTGTCAGTATGGGAGTTGGATACGTCAGACAAAACACTGCTAGGTCGCTGCTTGACCTCATCGGGGTCGTGACCTTCAGTATTAAGGTCATCTTTAGTGTCAGCGTACACAGTCTCATCATCGGAGTCACTGTCTGCTGTAGAACTACTGCTGCTATCATCATCTGAAGCTATATGCATCTCGACAGGGGAGGATACAGACTGAGCGACTACAGGGGCGGATTTAGAGGTATTTATCACAGGTAGAGAAGAAGATGAAGACATGGCTACAAATAGAAAAAGAAAAGTCAGAAATGAGGTTGAAGTGAATATTGCATCATTTATTTCTATTATTTTATTATCTCCATATTATCACCCGTTCCAAAATAAAACCCTCCAAATGGCTTTCTGTTTTGTATTGACTAATGAGAGGAGTTTGCACGCCTTCTAATATGTTGACTTACAAAATAGATAACAATGAAGTTGATGGGAAACACTTATAATCTAAGATTTTGAGGTGTAATCTTCTAGTGACAAGGACAAAGCGACTCTGGAGATGTAAACTTCAAGTTGCCTAAGCCGAATACACTATTATTTTTATCTACATGGAATGCATCCTGAACTCCAGCAAATCATTGTGTTCTAGCCAAATATTTTTATAAGCTATGACATTAGAAGAGCAATTCTCTCACCATTGATTTGTGAGTCCGAGGACATTTCGCCAGCTGAAGTGGCGCTAGAAGATGAATTAGACACGAAACTGTTTGGCCTGCTATCACCAAGATCCTTTGGTGCCTCACGTAAGAGCTGTTCTGCTGTATGGAGTTGGTGTTTGAGTCGAGCATTTTCACTCTCTCGCTCCTCCAGTACCTCCTGTATAAGCAAGACAATTTGTGAAAAGCGTGGGAACACAAATCCATGGCTTGAAGGCAGAGAAAAAGTTTTTTGAAAATGCTTGAAAACGGTTAATGATTTCCGAAGAGACATGCCATAAAAATGTGTTGTGATAAAGGACTTTATCGATTTTTGTCGCCGTGGAATTCAATGGCCAAATAGTTTGAACTTTTTAAAGCAAACAATATTGTGTCACAAAAACGCCGATTAATTGACCAGAGTTTGAATTACAAGATTCCTAGAGCCTGGGATTATCAAAGTATTTCACTTCCATGTTGTTTCATTACAGTAATCCTAGTTAGTAATCACGAATTTGATCCTTGCTTCTTTTCACTTATTTTCGGGAAACAATCCGCTAACATTATCCTATGGTTTTCCAGCCAAGCAGTGAATGGGGGCATTCAAACATGACAGCCAACATTTTTTGTAAGCTTGTTGAAGCATTTATTGGTGGGTGGCAAGCATCATACACCATGCAAAAACATCTCATTTTACTTCTCCCGGCTTTGACAATGTTGTTAAAAGCTACATAACGGACAGAATCTGCCGCCACCTACACTGTTCTCTTTTTGACATACGAAGAAGCTTCTCCCAAATAATTTTGACAAATCCCACACCACAGCAGACAGCTGACCGGGCATGGCAGCGGATTAAAAACAATGAGTCCATAAAGGCAATGGACACCTACCAAAAGGTTATTGAGACGTTTGCTCAGACTGTTTAGCACGGATATGGTTGGTAGTTCGTCACTGGATGCTGTCGTTGACGAAGAAGGGCTAGCCAAGGCTGCTGCCGCAGATGCTGGCAGCGAGCTGCTGCTAACAGAGGCAGCAGACAAAGCTAGCTGAGGTTGTGATGATGCCGTAGCATTGGTGGCAGCATTGGTGGTAGCAGCGGACAGGAATTTGGTGAGCAGCATTGCATCAGAAATTGAAGCGAGAACTAGAGACTTGGCATCTTTCTCACCGTCGGTTTCGGGGGAGACCTAATAATGAGGCCAAACGAGACTGTCTGTTATATCAAGATGAGACACTGGCTTGACTTGACAGACAACTGTTTCCTATACATAACCAAAATTTGATGGTTGAGGCCATTAAGATCGGTTTTTGATTTAAATAAATGGGAAATTGACTTTCCTTATCTGTCCCCGGCATAAAAGACAGTTTGAAATTGTCACAGGCTCATCAATCTATTGGTCAAGCTATTCTTGGTCAGCTTCTCAGAGGCTCGAGATCTAAACAATCCAAATTCATATCATGCACTCTGATCAATAACAATTTTGGGGTTCCAGATTGACAGTCACGATTGGTCAGGGTGTAAGTTTCCAGCAAAGTGCAGAAAAAAATGTGAGAATTAGACAGGGTTAAAAGGAACAAGTCATAAACAAAACAAACATACTTCAGGGCAAGTAGAATACAGGTGTATTACTGGTAGACATCATCCTCAACGATTCATTGTTCGAGCCGCTAACTCACAGGGATGTAATTCGGGTCCTGGAAAAGGCGGAATTCCGCTTCTTTCCGCAGCATTCCGCCTTTTCCAGGACCCGGATATAATTATATCCGATGAGTAAAAATTCTAGTCACGTGTCACTAAAAATGTGTATCAAGAGCGGTTCTCTGGTCTAAACCATGCAATGAGGGACTAAGCTGTGCACTGTGACCTTGACCCGACTAACAGCACATAACAAGTAGAGCACGTTTCTACTTTTCTCATTCCAAACAAAGCGGAGTCGCTGCGAGCCAACTCAGTCAACATAATGCCCATCTGAGCAGGAGCATTTGATTGACTGACTTGGATCCAACTCAGTCTTGAGTAGAAGCAGAGATAAGGTTTTCTGCCTCCCTCAGCCGAGAAGCGTAATACGTACCACTTGCGAGCCGGACGCCAAAGTCTCGACCAGTCTCTGTTTCTCATTCAAAGCATTCTTAATTATTTCATCTTTTTCATTCAGCAATTCTGTGACAAAGAAATAAAATTGTTATAACGCTTGAGTTTGTTCTAAGTATAGTGAAGCTCAAGGCTTTTTCCGTTGCTGCCAATCCAATATAGAGCTGTTTGTGTTTAATTTGATAGCTACTTATATACATTCTTTCATCTCCCAGCTAATAAAAACATCATACAAAAGTATTAATTTTATGCTAGAGTTTGATTACCCCGCTATGTGAACAAAAGATTGCGTGTCAAAGACAGGATTTTTTTCATAAGAGACGTTGAAATGCCAAAATTTACATAATGTACTCTAAAAGTCTTTTGAAAGCCTTCCGTGACCAGTTCAATCTCACATCCGCTAGTTTTTATGAATTTTTAAACACAGCCAAGCCCCAACACACCAAACAATAGTTTTGAAAAGTGAAATTAGGTGCTCCAGTAAGATAAATCCCTTATAAGATGGCAATTGTTCAATTGTGATGTCGGAGAGGTTACGTAAACTTATTCTATGATTTTGCTCTATTAGCATGATTCTCATTCTAAAAGGTTTTATTGTCAGCAAATATGGTTGCATCATATCGCCATTAGACACCAAATATCAGCGCACACAGTGCACCTAACTGAAGGACAGACTTTCAGGTGCTGAAATGCCATTACTGAATGTCAACTTTAGTTATCGTCAGCCTATGAACTTAAATAATATCGATATTGAACAGTGACAATAAGTTTATGTGTATGTTCACAAAATTTTTTTTGTCAGGCATCCCTTTTCCATTGGCTCACAATCAAAAACTTCTCTGAACTGTAGATATGACTATTGTAAGCAGCAATCATCAATATCATGAGTTCAGAACTATCAGTGTTCTAATGACTTAATTGGTATAGCGACCCAAATGTGTTTTGTAGCTATGACGTCATTGAGAGGGTCCAACACAGTTCACGCTAACAACCTTAAAACGGAAAGTTGATATAAAGAGTCCTTCACTTTAAAAGTCAGCATACCTGTAGCTGATTTAGGTCTGCCTGATTGTTCATCTTCCTCTGTTTGTGATAGTTGACTGTATGGTGGCGGTGAGTCCTCCCAGCTGTTACAACTCTCCACTGTCACATTGCTACAACAACAGACATAATCGCCAGTGAAATTCGGTGAAAACCTTATTTGCTATATACCGCGAGAAAAATCCATATTCGATTGGTGAAAAATATCACATGTGTGATGATTTCAGTTTTCTCGTGACTGGGTGAGGTTGGTTGGGTCAAGGATTTGAGTGAGGAATAAGGTGCTACCAGACAAAACAACATCTATATCATACCAAAAGGAATCACCATGATGGTTTTTTTCAGTTAAGCGTTTCAAGAGTATTTAATTTTAATTATCTATCATTACATCACAGGTAAAAAAGAATGAAATTAATATCGGATCAAAGGCGCAGAGCTTCTAGCACTTACATTGATTGTAGAACAAAATGCTTAGCCTAAGGACACACCCAGTGTCCAGACTAGAATTTTTTGTAGTCTTGATCAGTCTACTCAATCTTTTATCCGTTTGAAGAGGGAATTTTTTCTTTTGTCAACACAAAACACTTCTCAATACAGATAAGTATCGATAGAAAATCAGCCGGGATCAAATAACACTCAGATTAGCACATGCGCTGCCGGGCTGCCTCAAGTGGTTTCCTAACTTCCATTTATGTCAAATAGCCCTGGACCAACATTGACACACCGTGGTCTGATCTTACTTTTCCCTTTTTATGAAGCGCTGACACGTTAATATGGATGTATAAAATATCAAAAAGTTATTGAGACCATAAATTTCCTGATCACACAAAACATGAGCAAGGTTTAGCAGTTGTGTACCTAGTTATTGCCCAGTCTGTTGCAGCCTGAATATCTGAGTAAAATGGAACGCAATTCGTTTGACTTTCAACACCAGCCGATAACGAAGCCTGGATTGTAGGAAACCAGGATGGTAGGTTTGCTGGTATAGTGTATAATCCATACTATCAGCTTTGGCTCAAAGATAACATTGTTTCCTGATTCATCATGAGAGATAGAAAGTCTTTGCTCTAGCTTTATCAGGTGTTAGAATCTTGTGATAACCAAATTAGCTGCTACGATGACCAATCCCTTCCATCACTTACTCAGTTACTGCCAGTTTGTGAGTTAGGTGAGTTACATGAACATCAGACGAGTGGGCGACACGTAATTTGGCGTGGGAAGGAGCAGATTAAACCACAATCAGCTCACCATTGGCTAGACACCAGGCCATAAATTCCAATTCCATCAGGTTTGGCATCCAGATATTCGATAGGGCATGCAAACATCATTCCCATAATGCAATTGTTGTCCAAAAAATTCCATAATTACAAGGTCATATCATAATAACGCTTTCAATGACGAATGCGAAGGAATTCAAAAACGATGCATTGCGGGATACTCTAAACATACCCTCTCTGTAATACCCTATACTAACAGTTCAAAATTTTAAGTAGTCAGCGACAGTGACTTACTTGTTAGTAGTGATGTTAGCCTCATCTGCTTCGACAGTTGAGTCCTCAGCGGGATCCGTCGTAGACTCATCGTTAGTCGCTTCCGTCAGCGTAAGGTTTGTCTTGTTCACGGCTGGTTGGCGAGGTCGAGGTATTGTGTTTGTCTTAGATGCATCACTAATGTATCTTATCCACCTGGAAAGTAAGGGAAATTAAGAATCATTGATTTGAGAATTTCACACTTATAGGCTTACCAATGCTTTTATGAAGGAAGAAGAGAAGGGGGTATCTTTCTATAGAAACGGAAGACGGCATAAATATCAGGTACCGTAATCAAAGTGTGAGAAAATCATTGTGGTATAGGCCATAGTAATGTGAGAGAATCTCGTCACTAGTGCTAATGTGCAAAGGGACATGTCAGCACGCTGGAAGTATATAATATGACGTAAGTGAAGAACGTACTGTACATGATTGAGTTAATTAGTAGCGATGTGTGAGTCTCAGTAGACTCGGAGATATAAGCACTGACGTTGACAGACTGGGAATTGGCAGAGAGGAAAGTGTAAGAAGGAAAGTAGGAGGTTAATGATTTATCTGACACGGACAGTATATGACACATCACATGCATGTGTGATATGAGCATTTCAGAAATTAACAGCTGGTGTGAAAGTCGATATGGAACATCAAACATATAGGACAGTATGAGGTGTATCATATAAGGCAATGACCAGAGCATATTGGCAAATCAATGAATTAAATGATCCAAGAAATCAATTCTGGCAAGGTTCTCGATTACCATTCCTAATTATGTAATTAATCAATCTTATCAATGCCTTTCCATGTTTTCAGCTCATAGATTCGCATGACAGCTGAGCAGGTACTTTTTTCTGAACAGTAGATATTTGCAATGCACCTGCATATATGTGTACACTCTAGAATAAATCCGGTTTGCATAGAGCGACCACTGAACAAACACAGGAGAAACAAAGCCACTAAACCCTCATACATCAATTCATCAAAATATCTAGCTGCAGATTTATTGAAACGCACTCCTTAAAATCTTGAGCTTATCAATAAGACTTTTGTTAACAGTTGTTAAGATTTTAGCCTGTCCAACAAGTGCAGTCACTTACAAATCATCATTAGCAAAACTAAATATTGTAAAAGGAACAACATTAAACATTTACACTTCAGCACAAGTGTCAAACGCTAAACCTGTCACAATAGTCTGACCAGATTTGAAATCTCATCTATTGCCTATAAAATTTATCAATGATCAAATAAATTCCAGACCACCTGTGTAGCAGAACTTCACCAATGGTGTTCAAAGCATTTCTGTGGAACTCAATATGATGATTAGATGCTTATCAGGCAGGAATTTCCACCAACAGCAACAGCATGAAAGAATAAAAAAAAAAGAAATATACATGTACGCCTCACATCACTCAACCATAGACAATAAACCTAAAACAATTCCAACACCTTAAATCAGCACAGTCCTATCATAATCTGGTATTGAGAATAAACAAATAAGATTTAACAGCATTGGACAAACCTGAACACCAAACTATCCTTCCGCTTGAGTTTCTTCTTTTTATCACGTTTTTGTTGTTTAGCCGTCTCCCAGTCCGGGGAGGTAGCCATGTCTGGGAAGTTTCAAAGTCCACCAAACTAGAGACACTTCCAAATATTTACCACACAAAACCGAGGAATTCCTTCATAACATGTACACGTATGATCACAGAGGACCAACTCTAATCTAAGCAGGCATGATAGTGTATCGCAATACACCGTGCTGAGTCACATGGGAGCCTA
>ERZ1740056.155-NODE-155-length-10959-cov-6.379769_pt1 | contig 10959 bp, 9 predicted proteins | sample MGYA00581746_ERZ1740056 | MGnify/ENA primary metagenome ERZ1740056 (study PRJEB43018, sample SAMN04849745) | marine metagenome | isolation source: floating plastic debris | place: Pacific Ocean | collected 2008-09-01 | study: EMG produced TPA metagenomics assembly...
TCTGACTGAGTAACTGTCATCATCTCTCAGTCCCCCTCTAAAGACAAGACAAGAGAAAAAATGCTATTGTAAAGTCGTATACAAGAAAGAACACCAGATCAGGTACAGGTACTAAAATAATTACAGATTGTTTGATCAAAAGCTTGTGTCGATGATCTCTGATGTGTTTACTATGTGTAGGTAGAGTTTTACATCAGCCAATCAGAAGCCGATAATCACGCTGTGCGAGAAGCTGCCTGCGCATGTATAGCAGAACTCGGTACAAAGATAAACAAGGAATGTGTGCGGCAGTATGTCACCAGACTACTAGACGCTCTCAGAGTGTGTTTTGAGGATGACAGCTGGCCTGTCAGAGATGGTAAGACCGTGAGTGCTGTAAAACATTTCTTGTTTTAGTTCAAAGGGCTGGTGAGCACACAGCACCAGATTTCACGTGGAGATAACCATAATGAAATTACTTGGTAGTATAATCAACAACTTTCTCACACGGGGACCTAGGTTTCTGGGTTCAGAGGTTGGTTGGTTTTAAGTAAGCACACATTATGAACTTTGTGATAAATTCATTATGATGCTATTTTTTAGTAATAATAAGGTACTGTTTGTCCGCTTGCCTTCGAGGCCGTGGGTTTCTCCGTGTATCCGGCTAGTACAGTAGTGATAGTGAGTAAAGTTATATAACCCACTCCATATTTGTAGAGCCTCTCAGTTTCAGAATAAATAATCTGTTTTGGTGCAGTATCGCTAACTATCAGAAAGTTTCAGATCTTTCGTTGCAGCGGCATGTATTGCATCAGGCAATTTTATTCACTGCTTTCCGGAGGAGGCCAAGTCCTATATGCCAGCGCTGAAGCCGATGTTTTATGAGAATCTTCAGGACAACATCCCATCAGTGCGGAGCGGTGCTGCGCATGCCTTAGCAAGCATTGCCCTTACATACGGTTAGTGAACCATTGGCGAATATTGCAGGGTTAGTGAAATTTAATATGCTTGTTTAGTGGAGTGATTGAACCACATATACTATTTAATTAGTTAGCTCTACATGCACATTGATTTATGTTGGTAAAGATTATTATAGAAGGAAGTCATTGGGACTTATCCCCGTACCACAGCAAATATGCAATTATACATTCACGCATATTTTATGGTGTTAAAATTCCCAGACCAGACTCGTTCATTGAGGTATTTGATGCCAGTTTTGACTGCCGCTTTGTTCTTCCTCATGGATCAGACTCTGTCTCAAGTTCATCTACTGATGATCATTGTTTGTTTGAATGGATTTCTCCAATCCTACTTCCAGGACAAGAGGTGACTGATGATATGTTAAAGTTGATTGCTGAATCATTAGAAGGTGTGCAGAAGCAGGAGGCAAACACAGATAAATATTCAGGACTAGATAAGGGACCAGCTACCTATAGCGTGGTAAAACGTGCCAGAGATAATGACGCAGACATCCACTCCAATAACACTGTGAGCTCATATTATCATTAATGTGATCACCGTTGGTGTTTGGTGTTCCTGCTTGCTAATGGCCAGAGGGTTTGTGTAATTCATCAGTCTAGTGATCTTGTGTCATTTTTATATCGATGGGCAAAGGTATAATTCACATACATCCTGATAACAGAAGGAGGGGGGGGGAGGGTCTTTGGTTTCTACCATCAAGGAAAGCCTATTAAACTTTAAATATAAGATCTTAGGTTTGTACATGAAGTTGAGTGATACTTTGTTTATAATTTGCCTTCCTCACTTACAGATGTATTCTTGTGGTTCGCTTGCACCAAAGATGGGTAGAGGTGGTGGTAAGGACAAAGGAGGATGTATGCATTCAACATTCCGTAGACCGGCTGAACCCTGGGAGAAAGCAGACGGGTAAGATCGGGTTCCAGTGGGCTCATGATCTCCTCAGAGTGGATTCAGTACAGTGACAGTATTACTCTGACTTATGTAGATGGATGTAGTTGCTTAGTATGAAGATTGAGGGATGGTGTGCAAGAGTCATGACAGCTTTTCTGGCCTAAGAGACACCAAGTGTTCACAGTGACATAAAACAAACTCTTCTACAAACTTTTTTTCATGTAGAAAGATAACAAGTGCATCGTCTTTGAATGATTTGATGTATTTGTAGTTGTGTTCACCTAATGACTGAACTATCTCAGATTGCTTCACTACACAAGCCTATCTCTGACATGCTACCATCTCTAGCTGAAAGTCTCTCATACCAAAACTACACACAACATCTAGCACTGCTTGAAACTGTGTGTAAACGGGTATGTCTGTACTGTATAAGTGTAGTTGTGTACAAGTAAATGTCGCCGGCCTTGGGTTTGATTCTCGGTGGGTGCCAAGTCTTACAGACCAAGGCTGACCACACAGTCCCCGCAGAGCAGGACTTAAATTAATAGAAGTGTATGTGTGTCATATGTATGCAAGATAAAGATCCACCTCCGACCTCTTCGACAAGAGCATCCACATCATGGTGGGTCAACTGTAAAAATCGCAGCACCAAAGCTGTCAGCTCCAGCCTTGTAGCTGTGCTTCACGCGCCACTATAAAGATGACATACCAATCTGTGGTATATGCTGAGCAATACGGTCACTGACATTCTCATGTGTATGAGGGCCTGCCAAATTATTATTATCATTATCATTAGTGTCACTATTGGTTGATTGACATTGTGGTAGTGTATAACATCTTAGACTTTGCCAATGTCATATGGTTGATGTATTACATGCTTATTCAAGAAAGTCCCCTAATTGTTGTAGTCCTACTCTGGACTGCAGAAAATTTCCAGTTACATTATTTACCCGCGATAGAAAAAAATTCGAGGAAAATGTCAAGGTTGATTAAACACCAAAATTGATTTATTGTACTATAGTCTCTGTTGTATGTTTGTAAGTTCATTAAGTAGTTTGCGGTCAACTATAATGATGCGCCCATCTAGCATACTCTATAACAACTCATCTGCATGTCATTGGTTGTCATCACAATTTTAATTCTACAACATTGTCTATCAAGTAGTCAGAGTGATGAAGGACAGGGTTTAACAATTGAAGCTGAGCTATAAATGATAAATAACTTGTATGCCCTGAAAAGTCAATTATTTTTTTAATTTTACAGTTGCCGCAGTTGTCCAAAAACCTTGGTAAACGGTACTTCAAGCCTCATCTAGAGTTGTTCTTCAACCCAATATTCTATGGTCTGGTGAGTGGGCTTTTTTCATGTATCTATCATTCTTTTTTACAGGTTATACGAGTTTTTGGCAACCTTTCCCAAGTTGACCTAAATTTTTCCGAGGTAGCAAAGCCCAACTACAGTTATAGACAATTATTGTGCTTATACGTTCAATAGAAACAATTTTGATTGACAGTCAGAAATTAATCAGGTCAGCCAAAGTTGAAGCTTGCGCAAATGACCACCTTCCACTTCCTGTTAAATTCAGATCCTCAAATTGTCTTACAGATAAGCTGCTGATGCCCCGGTAGAATATGCTGTGATGCACGTCAGGTTTTGTGCAACGTTAAATTGCAACGTCTCTTGTTGCCTTTACAATTCATCAGATAGTGAGGATGTTTGTTGTCAGTGTTTATCGCAAAAAATTGGCCAGATTGACTGGAATCAACGCATAATTATGAGATGATGGTTTGGAAAGTGTAAGGTCATTCCTCTAACACAAGCACACGCTTTTGAAAATGTCATCCTTAAAACCTCATTTCACTTTTTCAAGTCTTGGGTTGTTACATTTTTAACAGTGGCTTAAGTTGCACAAATAATCGAAGGATTTTTTTATGTTTTGTTTTACAAGATCCAAGCTGTGAGTGAGTTACTCGGGAAGTTTTTTTAGTATGCGTATTACATTCAAATAAATGTAGTGCCAATTTGTTATGAGAAAATATCTTTTGATGCATGAAAATATCATATTTGACTTGCAGTCTTGTGATAACGCCTTGACAGCCAGTGCTGCCAGCCAAACTTTAAACCATCTGAGTAACTATCTTGGGCCGAATATACTGAGAGGCCGAGTGGAGAATTTCAATCACAGGTGAGACTTTGACTCAATAAACCTTAGACTTATTATAAATATTCAATTGGTTTGAGCTGACATTGCAATGACTGGCTCATGTCATTAGCGCCCCTTATGCCACTGAGGAATCATAAATAAAAATTTTGAGCTTAGATGTGCAGCGATATTTGAGGCTCATCTCAAAATTTCAAATGGTATCGTACAGTAACCCAGTCCTTGACCAACAGCAGTCATTTGTGTAGCTTTAGTAATTATGTCAGGAGCTGTACTGCTGGGTTGTTATAGTTTTTCCAATTTTCTACCGCTGTTTTCATAGAGATCAAAGACTCTGGTAGCATGATAACACTCCCTGTATAGATTACTCATGGATTTAGGACTTGGTTCAAAACTAAAAATGATTTCTAAATTGATTAAAAATTACAATATGTTGGAGCTGCTCAATTTCTAGCCTGAAAGGCAAAATTTGAAACTAGGACAAAATCTGAGGACCTGGTTTCAAATTTATGCTCCAACAGTTGGTAAGGAAAATGTAGACGACAGTAATAAATCTCAATAAGCCATCCCATCCCACCGCATTTTATTACGTTTGTGATAGTGATAAATCCATCCCCATGTCTGAGACCCTGATTTGGAAATGCCTGAATGTGATCCTTGTAATTTAGAGGTTTTGGCTTTTTTACCAGCTATACATGTAATTTACATATGGCTGTAGTAAGAGCAGTTACTCTGTGTACAAATCATCATCTAATTGTTATAAAATTCATGTTCAACATAATATATCAGGAACCAGCTATTGTTTTCAATAAAGGCACATTTTATGAAATTATTTACTTCTCTTTTTTTAGCTTTCTCAGTCAACTCGAGGCAAATATTATGGTCGCACCTATGTGAATACAATAACTGTGATGTGACGATGTGATGATATGCCACCAGTGATTCTCAAACATTACTGTCATGGCTTTGGCTGAAATAACTGGTGTATATGTAAACAAATATATAAAATAGTGGCGAAAATAAGTTGACATATGAGACATACTCTGCAATAGAACTAATTGACATTGGAGATGAATATTGTGCTATGGAATTCAATGAAGTAGGCTGTCAGTGCATATGTAAAACATAAATAAAATTATAAATATCTTTTGGTTATTTTAATAAAATCTGTCTAGCTGTATATTATGCTTACCATTATTGTTGTTTGATACAAAATATATCAGAAATCAGTGTCATGCTTGGCAATGTTGATTCATAAATCATAAGTTTTCCCGTCTTTATTCAGGGGTACACAACTTGGCAAGGCCAGTTTAGCAGAACCATCACAGGATATAGATACTGTACACTAACCCGGGCCAACCTACGGTATAAAATGCCCAGAATTTAATTTAGCGACATGGATCATAATGGCAAAATCCATGAATTAAATATTAGCAAATTTTGATATTTTGAAGTTGTATATATGAACAATCGTTGAAAGATCAGTGTAAATCTAACAATCAGAATTTATTTTGGTGAATTTCTTATGAGCGGAATTTGAATTTTAATGGAAGTTTTCTTCCTCTAAGGTATACCAATGCCAAAAGTGTGTAAAAAGTTCCCTGTTTAGGATACTCATAATGTTATCGCTACTACTAAATCATCATGCAAACAATAAGGAGTAGTATGTCATGCTGCTGAAGTAGCAGAATATGCACTGCATGGCAAATTATGCAGCACAATGTGCTGTTGCTTTTCAATTTCAATTGCAGTATGACAACTTACAGTAGCAGGTTTGGTTACGCTGAACCGCAATCTTATTTTCACTTTCATATTATAATATTGCATAGTGCTTAATACCCAGTAATGTATACTTTATGCTGATCTATATTGTGGGAATATTATTGGTATGGAATTGCAAAACAAAGGATACCTTTTTATGGTAGTAGCATGAATCAGATTGCATCAATAATAAAAGTTAGAAATGCTGTGCCATACTATGGAAAAAGTTAACTCCTTGGTGTATGTACACATATGTACAATGATACAATAATAAATACATGAATATGTACATTCTGGAAAAAAGTCCATCGACTGAATTACAACAGGAATAAATATGCAAAATATATTCTCAATATTTTAGCAAATCGATTACAATAGGTTCTCTTACAATTTTACAGGGTTGTGTTCAACTAAGGCTGATCTGTCTACACTAGCAATGCAAAGTCAGAGGTTTGAAACTGATAATTACGTCATGTTATATGGCGTTGATCACCAGGCTGGTTCACCATCTAGTTTTTGTTTCCAGTAGAGTTTGTATCTCTCACACCACAGTTTCCAGTAGTATAACAGGTCTGGTTTATTAATATTCAACACATCACACGGTGATCCATCCTCGTACATCATAACAAGCATTCCCTCATCTATCTGCAACAATAGTAACGGTATTCTGGCCTTGCCAATTTTCAGAACTATAATGAGTGTGCTGCGGTTATGCCCCTACAAGTATTTTGCCTCCTGCAGAACATGATTTGAGCGGATCTAAAGAATTTAATGAAAACAGTATTAGTGAAGCTACCAATATTAGGTCGTGAAAGCAGCCCTCATTTTAATGCATTAATTGAAACATGAAGTATTTGTATGATATGGATGGTGTAAATGAAGGTCTCGCATGAAATAGTCCAAACTAGTGTTAGAAAACGAGTTGTGAGATAGTAGGCAGTATGATATCTGGTTAAAACACCATGTTTGCATCTAGAGGAATGTCTGCGACTATAGTAGACTTTCTCTCAGGTGTTTTGGGATAGGGCGCAAAAGTAATAAAACACTTTAATTTTATTGAGGGTATCACATATCAAATTGAAAACCGATACAAAGAACCCAGAAGAAAGATTTTATCATCAATGAGCTCAGAAATTGCAGCACAAAGAAACAGGATAACAATTCAAAGCATGTTCAAGCCAATAGTGCTGCGTTAAAATATGATTATCTTAGGTCACCTGTTTGCCAGGAAAGTTGCTGTTCCACAAGCCGACATATGCAGCAACTTGTAGAGGTTGATCATATGTGTCCCTCAGGCTTGCCTTCTTATGTATCGATGTTTTCCAGTCAATCACAGATAAACCAGAGCTGAATGAAAAACGTTCGCTGTTGCCACAAAACGGATATTGTGACATGATTATTATGAGTTCTTACATAATAATACAATATACTGAACATGTGAACTATCGAATGTAATTTTCGTGTTTAGTTCTCTTGAAATGTACGGTTGATTCACTGTTATAAAATAAACCTTCAAAACTGTGCATAAACTTTCAGCATACTTCCAAAAGCTGATTCTCATACAAAAAGAATTATATGGACATTGAGTACACACTTGCCGGTCATGACATGCGATACAGTCTATAACACCTCTGTAGCCTAACACAGAGTGTGTAAGCTTCTGCTCGCAGGCATGAACACTGTGGAATTTCCATATTTCTGTGTTAACACTATCCCAGAATGCATCATTGGCACTTTGACTATCTTGTCCACCAGTAAAATGTTGATGAATTTTCTTATGTATGACACGTCCTCGATCAAATAATGCTAAAAAGTGAAAGCAATGCATTATATTTTGATAAATTGTGATTGTGATTGCTTGGCGATGCAACTACCTCCGTGATGGGTTTTTTACTGACTAAGTCAAATACAGAAAAGCATTCAGAATAAACTCACTAAAATCCACTGCAGTGAATGGAAAATGGAAATTTTGAATAATATATACACCTTACCCTTTTTATGATCTAGGAACGGTTGATATCCCATCTCCTTAATCATCCGTTGTTCCCATCGTTTTAGATTGAACCTTGCCTCAGAAGACATTGTCTCTTTTAATACAACAGTCACTGATGGTATCGTCTGACTAGATACTATTGGTTTGTCGAAATCATCTTTGCTCACAAACAGTGAAATGCTGGGTATATTGTTGACATCAGCGTACTCCACACCAATAGCTGTCAAAAACACACTTTATTAAACTTAAAGATAGATCGCAATGAAACAATTATACTCACCCGTATTATGTGTGTCTCACATACAGGGAGTAATTGCTGGCAATGAAACTGTTATAGCCATCCGATGCCTACATTGCAATGGGTTACCCAGCAGTAACATGCTGTGTCTATTTGCTGCAGTGGGTTAATGATGATGGAAGTTATCAGACACTGTTCAACTTTGCTTGCTGCTGTAGGAGTTGCTTGCACTTGAATCTCTTTGCAAGCTCGAAACAAACATTTTGTAGTTGCCATCCCGAAACGGTAATAGGGATTACAGGTGAAAAATGAAAAAAAAACACATAATACAGTAATCCAAAGATTTTCAAAGAGTAAGCAATTAGTTAACTACTATAATGCCGCGACTTCATTCAGTGACATCAGCTAGCTCACCTACTCAAAATTTTCTATCTATAGTTGTAAAAGAGTAACTATGTGTGTGCGTGCGCGCAAAAAGTTTCATGTCATGCCGAGGAATTTGATTGATTGTTGATAGTTGAATGATTGATTGAAGTTTGTTATTCCATTTCTTTCAGTAAAGGTTTGAGAAGGCAGTGGGCAGCTTTTTAGTAGTAGCAGTGCCTACCTCTATATATATTTCTTCAACATTATACAACTTGCACGGGATACTGTAAACTGTTTTACAGTCCACATCCCAACCTAAAACCCAAACATGAAAAGTTTGTACTGTAGAACAGTATTGGGATACTGAATTGATAACAGCAGGCGTTTAGGCCAACAATAAGGCTATTTTACAGGTGAAAATTTTTGCTGAGCATTTAAATAAACAACATTGAGTCGGTAACCGTTAACTCTTCTTTTCTAACTTCCAATCCAATAACATTTTCCAAACACATCATCTTCAAAAGTCTTATTAAGGTCAAGTTACAATAAATGAGACAGACCAATCAAACGAAGCTAGGATACTTAGGCTTGTTTTGATATATAAGATCAAGATGCGACTAGAACCAGCTGTCTGTGCGCAGATAATACACTAACAATTGCAAACATACAGAAACTGTGACACTAACAACCGCAGCTGGTAACTAAAGGGAATATGGTATCATTGGACCATACCTTTTTCATCAGAGTTAATTGTAGGCCTACATCTCGTCCTTGAAGGACTGAATTTCCTCAACAGACTTTTCTGCCATCCACTTCTATGAATACCATTAGGCAGCACCACTATTTGCTTTAACATCTCTAAGGTGATGTCTGGGTCGGTCAGGTCATCATAATCACGGACATTGCTACAACGAAGAACAGAGAAGTGAGATATTATCAATGTTATTGTAGCACTCAATGGTCAATCCAAAAAGAAATTAATGTTCCTTGGCAAAACCGGATCTACTCTGTAATTACTTTCAGCAGATTTCATCCCTCAGTTTTGTGGTCTTCAGTTTGCCAATAGGTCGTTGTTCCAGTTTACCATTTCATGTGTTGGGCAGTTTCGGTTGAGAGGGCAACTTGAACACTGCACAGCCTTAATCAGGACTTAAAATAACGGAGGTCCCCAGTGTGTTCGCACAATCCACATACAGGTTAAAGATCCCCCCTCTGCCTCTTCACAAAAAGAAGCCGATTCCGGCGGGCATGTGTATAGGGTCACCACCCCACACAAGCAGCTTGAGCTTAAAGAGTCGAGGAAACAGGGGTCCACTGGAGTGAAGTGAACCCTACTAGTAAGTTCCCCATGTCTTTTTACCTTACAGGTCCAAATTTAAATTCTCTGTGACCACCCAGTCAGAAGTTATGGCTAGATGAAGTTTGGGGGTCTTGAGTTATCCTCTCCTGAATTGTGGTGTCAGCGGTTTGAAAAAAGAGACATGAGCACTATTAGTATAATGAAATATTATCCTCATGGGGGCTTCAACACATGGCTCCCGCGATATGGATCAACAATCATACCCCACAGTAGCAAGCATGAATGAATATGATATAATAGCCTATATATATCGAGTTACAGCAATGAGCCCTTGGATACAGCTTGCCACCTGGTTACAGTTGCCTTGCATGTAATTATTATGTTTGTCATCAGCATAGCAACTTTAGCCAAGGACTCCTTGCTGTAACTAGGTTTATTAAGGCTACCAACTTGCCAGCGAACCATGCCTGCTGCTGTGGGTGAGGGGTATGATTGTTGATCCATGCCACGAGAGGCCCGTGTTTGAGCCCCCATGAAGGTAGTACTTCATTATGCTAATAGTGCTCATGTCTCTTTTTTCAAACCATTGACATCACAATTCAGGAGAGGATAACTCAAGACCCCCAAACTTCCTCTGGCCATAACTTCTGACAGGGTGGTCAGAGAGACTTCAAATTTGGACCTATAAGGTAAAAAGACGTGAGGAATTTACTAGTATGGTCCACCTCACTCCACTGGACCCCTGTTTCCACGACTCTTCATCGGTGTCTGTTAAATAGGGCTGTCAGAAGACCTGGTATGAACCAAAAAAAGTTTGCTTCTCTGAAGGTGTGTTTGATGTGTGTGATGATGGTTACAGAAACTGTTGGATTGCTGTCCTGTAGCAATCAGTTCCCCACCATAGCTTCACCCATATGTGAGCATATACAATCTACCACAGTTACAATCTGTACGAACCACTTTTTCACTAGCAAAGGGTACAACACAGTTATTCTCTATTTTGTTATGATGAGGTAAAGGATACAGCACAACTGTGATTATCATCAAGGGACGAGGCATTTCGATTGCATCTGAGCCCCAACAAATTGAGTGAGGTAGTTCTCACTGGAAAACTGCCTTGACCTAGGAATTATGCCCACACACTCTTATAAAATACATTTAAAAACACATAGAAATACTGTATTTAATATTATAACTGATTTTAGTATGGACCAATGGATAGATAAATTAAACTTGAATATATTGCGATGATAATATAACATGAATTATTGCAATAAGTTGTTATTTAT
>ERZ1740056.156-NODE-156-length-10910-cov-10.375311_pt1 | contig 10910 bp, 3 predicted proteins | sample MGYA00581746_ERZ1740056 | MGnify/ENA primary metagenome ERZ1740056 (study PRJEB43018, sample SAMN04849745) | marine metagenome | isolation source: floating plastic debris | place: Pacific Ocean | collected 2008-09-01 | study: EMG produced TPA metagenomics assembly...
ACTGCGAGTTAACAGAGAAGAAACACACATTCACTATGCTCCCAAGAGATGGAACCATTACCATTTTTCCAAAAAAAAACAATTTTGCAATGTCTTTTGCAATGATGTTGAGAGGGTTACTGATCTCAGCTTTACTCGATCTCTTTCCTCTTACTACAAGCTACTAAGTTGATTTGGAACCTTTATATACAACTTTATTATGAACATCTTCAGATTTCCATATTGTAATATTTTTACCAGTACAGAGGGTAGACAGCATATCATGTTGTATAAAACACGCTTTTAGCTCACAAATAAGGCCAGATATTCAGCCTACAAGGTCAATAAATCTTATGAAAGTAGTACGACATTTTTAATTTGTTTATTTTTGGGACTGGAGTTGTCTCAATTATGGGTAGAAGTTATGTGACTCAGCAACCATCAACAGTCATCAGCTTACATGATTGAGACAACTGAAAGGCTTTATTTATATGCGGTGGTCCACTTAGGACGACAATATGAAATTCCTAAAGTGTATGCATGGCAGGACCAAAAGAACACACTAAGTGCGTATGGGAAATGGCATGTGAATGGGGAGAACACAAAACTGAGTGGGTTAGGCCTACCTGTGAACAACTAATGGCCATATCTCAACTTGATTTTCTGATCTTGCCAATATGCAGCTTATAAATTTCCCGATTTGCTGCATTTGCTGCGCATGTTACTAGTGGTTTGAAACTACAAGCATGGTAGCAGTAACATGATAGTATAGATACCTGTTTTCTTATTAGTCGAGTATGTTTCAATTAGTTGTAACCTCCACAGTTCACCTCATCCAAGTCAGTATTTTGACCATCTCAACTCATCGCCTGGCTCCATTATTACCCTAGTCATACTCCAGTGCTGCTAAGTTATACCAATATTTTACAATATGCAAATCACATTTTGCTAACTTATCTTGCTGGGGCCAACAAAGTCGGAGTGATAACAATACTTGTGTGTAGTGTAGCAGTCAGTATAAAGCAATTGATCAATACGCCAGCATTTATAAACCACAGCAAAACACATCGACACAGGGTGGGATACGTGTCTCCCATGATATAAGTTGTCTGAAATTAGGGGATGTCATTTTAGTGGGCAGGTGTCCTATGCGATATACAGCTGGTATACTGCTTTGTCTGCAAACCCTCAGTGATCAGCTTAGCAACTTTCATCAACAGGTCTTTGTGGAAATGAAAATATCGTTTGACATACTTTAATAACTGTTTGCAAGTATTATCCAAAAAGCAAACATCATTCAACAGACACATAACAATTATTATCACAAACCATATTTATATGCTCCTCCGCATACCCACTCTGGATGACCGCTTCCCAATACTCAGCAGCTCATTGTCCGTTATGATGACCAATAGTATTTCGCTTCCAATGAAGTTTTAACATTTCCGTTTGCTCTCCCTGATGAATTTCAGACTTTGCAGGCTACTAAAAGACAATGACAGCTTTATCAATATTATACACATGTAAGGTTGACCACAATCTTTTAACTGAACATCACCGCATCTTGAGATGTGAGATTACATACAATATATATAAATAATCCCTCAAAACACATTGTTGCCTTTGTATGGAGTCCTAAATCTGTCAGACACATTATTATTTCCAATCATTTACAAGAAAATGCCAACTTAGGGAGAAACAACTATAATTATTGAGACCATGTACCTTTATGTTTAGCTTCTGGCTTTATTGAGTAAGTACTCGTCTGTGGACAGGGGGATCCAGGTTCAATTCTCAGTCCAGAACAAACAAGCCTGCAAGCATATGTCTTTAAAAGTTAAACTCACTGAGCCAGCAATCTATGCACTCAACATCTGTGGAATAGAGTTGGTGAGGTAAAGTGCTATACCATCTGCATTGGACTACCAACAATGTCAGTTCCGCTGAGTAAAGTTAGCACAGTAAAACAAGAATTAATGGTACAACTAACACAGCCAGTATGTCTCATGAAACCTCAGCTGGGGCATCTTCCGACTCATCTATTGGCAATTATGGCAAAACAGAACGCAGACTTTTACCTTTATTGGGCCTACTATGAATTTTGTAGCCAATAATATTCTTGCGCAATGCTGTTGATACCCACAGTAAAAACCTATTCTCCTACAAGTGTGCGATGTACAGTGAAATTCTCACACTATAACCAGATTGCTTCGTAATTAACCATTGAGATGAAAATTATAGCATCTTACTAAGGATCCAATATTCCACCAGGAATTCTGCACCTTAAGAAAGAAGAGAAGAAGGATCCTTGATCTTACATTCTTAATAGGTAATGAATGTTGCAACCTACCACTGAATGCGTGGAGCTGGACAACAAAGCGATCAGGTATAGTAACGTCATGTGGGTGCTTCTTAACATAGCTGCTGAAGTTCATGAATCCATTTCATAAGTCCTCAACCACATGATCAACAGATATATCAATCTTATCACCGGTTCTCCATCAACATCTCCATACCAGAGATAGTGCCCACAACTTCTCGGCCTGAAGTTAAAAAAATAATACACTATAAAATCCAGTGAACCACAGCACAGAGGCAAACTTTCCTCATCTTTCTATTTTTAGATACTAACTCCAGGCTTTTTGGGTGAACCATGGGACATGTTCCACAGCTTTCCTGAAATCTTTATCAAAATCTATCATCCACAGCCTGGGATGCATATGGAAGAAAACTAAGGTGAAATAGTTTGCAACTTTTGCAGTCAGGCCCTCGAAGAGTGACTACCGATAAGCGCGTGTATTCCACCATATTTTACCCTGTGGTCATAAAAACTAATTACTCATCAATGTATTATTAAATACATGTAAGATCTCCTTGGTGATTACAAGTGTAGTACAACGAGCGTAAGTGAAAAGCAGCTTACGCTTTTGAAATTGACAAACCATGTTTCAAAAAACCTTGAAACCGCTCATGAAAGGCTCACCCATGTACAGGCATGTGTGTTGCAAAATAAATCGTGTCAACTGATTGTGTCTAGAACCTTACCTTGATAACATCCCATCTTTGTTAGACAACTTCTTTTTGTAGTAGACCAAAAACATCTGTTCTGAAGCTGTCTCCTCCGCTACAGAGTTACCACAAAGTCTTATAACCTCTCCATCTACATCAGTTTACTCTGTTATGCTGTTCACTCATCAACCTAAGAAATACAAACAAGAATTGACGAATATTTGGATATGATATAGGCCTACTAAGTTGTGTAAAAGCAATGTCAATATGTTAGATTGCATACATACCTCCACAGCAAAAACCATGTATCAAGAGCCATCATAAAATTTTAGCGTTATTTCTTACAACTTTATGACTGAATAAAATCATTAGATATCCAACTTTTTTAATTGCTTTACCTCTGCCAACATCCATGACTTTTTAAAATCATCACAACAAAATTATTGAAGTTTATATTCACTGTAGAGTACCTACGCCATGAGCATATCAACCGATAGCTCCATGTACGTTGGGTCTTGAAGTCTGGGAATTATCACTTTGATTTTCCATTTGACTATGAAATTTCTGGCACACCAATCTTGAGTCTTCTTCTCATCTGTCACAACAAAACATCACACCACAGTACAAGCTGCATGTTAATAACATTATGCGACAACGGTATGGGGGCTTGATCTAAGCGACCAGCACTCTTTGATGAAAATTGACCAGAAAATGAAACACTGGTCGACAGTCAGCATTTATATTTTTAAGAATATCTATGCTAACTTTCTCCCAAAATTACCCTACTAGGTGGAGCCTCCTTTGTGAAGTAGACTATAAAGTGTGGCCTTCTCAGATTTTGTTACTGTCATCCTCTAATGGGTGTAGCATGTTACGTTAATTTTTTATCAGTGCCATAAAAAATATTGTTGCTTTCATTTCACCATAACAAGGCTAGTACATGCAGTAGTTAGAGTAAGAGGTGATAATTTCAGGCACATCATAGAGAATAAACACTAATCCCCATAGTTTCTTAGTGGTATATTATAACGGAATAAAACTAATACATCTCAACTTTATAATCACAGGTGAGTCTTTGTTGGTTACCTATTTGTATCTCTTGAGTGTCACTGTTTCTTGTTCTTGTTTCTACTTCAGTATTTGCATCTTGATAACATTATAAGAGGTACATGCTTCGGAGTACAAATTATGATCTGCTAGCGTACTTGGAACCTTGTATTGCCATCGTATGTCTCTGTAAAATACCAAAAATATTGTTATGCACTAATGGAAATGCACTATGAGTAGCATCGAGCCATTTTAACTTTGGAATTGGGGCCTACCTGATTAAATCAATAGAAGATGCACAGTTTCCATGGGAATTTACTATTTTCCTATCAATCGAAAATGTTATGAAGACCACAGCATAGCAGTAATGACAACTAGTTAATATATAAATAATTAGTCACACTCACCTAACCAGATGCTAGTCGAAGCTGAGGTATGAGAGACTTAGCAGCATATGTGTTCCAACTGTTGTGCAGTATGATGTAGATATAACTAGAGTATGGAGTGATAAGTTCCGCGCTTTTAGACAACAGGAGTCCTGCCATTTTGTGTACTACTTACTGACAAGAAAACAATAACCTAGCTTCGGTTCATGCACAAAAGTTCTTTGGACAGCAATAAAAACTGATACATATACATTTATAAAAACTGATGGAGCAGTCCGACAACTACTGTAGTAAGTAGCTTACCAGTGATTTACAAAAGCGATCTCTTCACTTCTAGGTTAATGAAAAACACACAATTTTGATAGTAATAAAAAACAAAAGGTTAGCCACAGATGTAGGCAAACTACAGTAATCATTGTGTACTAGTAGTGAAGTGATGAGCAAAAAACACCATTTTACAGTTAGTACAATCAAAAGAATAGTGATTGATAAGAAAATAGTAAAAATAAAGTTTTCAGCTAGGTTTATCAAGACTTCAGAACAACGGTAGCAGTAGAAAAACTGATAAAATATTCGGGCTAGCAGTCAGACAGCAACTGCAGCTAATTTCATACTAGTGATTGGCAAAAACTATTTCTCCGAAGTCAAGTTCATCCAAAAAATACAATACAAACTAAAACATAGCCAGCTAAGCAGGTACATTACAACCATTAAATGTATACTAGCGATCAGCAAAAGAGATCACTTCACAGCTGGGTACAATCAAAAGAGTTCGATAGAAATGCAAAAACTGATGGATATTCTGCCCAAAGCCATTGAGTGGCTTTAACTAAGCTTAGCAGGCAGATTAAAATAACAATTAGTGTACTAGTGATTGATAAGAAAATAGTAAAAATAATTTTTACAGCTAGGTTTATCAAGACAGTCAGACTGCAACTGCAGTTAATTACATACTAGTGATTGGCAAAAACTATTTCTCCACTGCGAAGTTTATCAAAAAATTATTTTCGGTGTATTGTGTTCCTCGTGAGGCACGTGAGTCAGTCTCCAATTATGATATTATAGGACTGAAGTTCATGTTTTATGTGGTCCGGTGGCTCCTCACAGGTATGTATTGCCGTAGAGGAGTTACATTGTATGTGAGAATATGCCCATTGTTTTTTGCAGGTTATTCCTGTCTTACCAGTGCCCTGAATGCGATATGTCCTGTAAATCTTTCGACCTAGGGCAATATTATGACTATTGCACTGCTGTATAGGTTTAAGGCAAAGATGGCAGGTCTTAACGTTCCTATGTGTTTCTAAATACACCAGCCTTGGACATGTCAAATCCTCGTGGTTGACTGAACAAACAGAGACGCTACGTTGGCTGGGTGGTGTTATGGTGCTGGGTTTATTTCTTTTACGCAGCTTTGTATTATCTTTCAGTCCAGCTCTTTGAGAGTCCACAGTCCTGGTGAAAGTTTCTACACTGACCGTTTTTTTTCCGTAACGGTTTCTATGATATCGAATGTAGGGATACAGACTGTTATTGAAGTGGCTCACAGCCACCGTATGAGAACATATATAATAAAGTTTATATGTTTTACATACACAAACTGTCTGATGTGTATTGATATTAATAGTGACATGATGATTACCGGTATCAGAATAGGACACAGTGGAGAACGCCAATTTCTGTTTATCTAGAGATGGAGCCGGCATTACGTGGTTTTGTCTTACAATATCTTTAGCTTTGTTGAAAATCATGCTCAGGATGTCGAGTGGGACATTTATAAGGCAGCTGGACGGTTGAACATCAAAGCAGACTTCTTCACTGTTAACTGCAGTAATGTTTTCAGGCACTTCCATAGTTTTGAATTCTTGGAGTAGCTTGGCTTTATCTTTACATGACAATGCCTCCCATTTGAACGAGAACTTTTCGCTGAATATTTGGCTAGGCTGATATGTCTCACTGAGACCAGTATAGCCATCAATTGATGAACCAAGCTCATAGCCGAAGAACTCCTTGATGCTTTTCAGAAATGCAAGTAATGTCAATGATTCAAACTTGTTGAAACGCTTAAGTTTAGCATTTATAGACTCTGATGCATTAGTATAATACAATTTGCCATTGTTGTTACTGCAGTGAAGGTTCTCAACAAGCACTGCTCTACGTTCCAGTAGAAAATCAGAAGCACTAGGATACTTATCGACTAGATCTTTGAAGCCCTCATCAAATTTCTCGATCGGTTCCTCCAGGAGTCGGCGAACAGCGTCCAGTACTTGGCCTGACCTGCCTGGAGCAGTTTTGATAGCACTTTCTAGGTTCTTCGAAAAATGTAAATAGCAACGTAAGTGAGAAGCGTTGGGGTAGACAGATGATAGTGCGTCTATCAGTTCCTGCTCACCGTCTGTACCGTATCTCGCTATGTTGGATAGCTGTGGCACCAGTTTATTTATTGTTTCAAATAGTCGACTGTATGTATGAGCTGTTTTCTTATAGTGAACTAAAACCGGCCCACAGAATGTTGAAGTATTTTTGTTCTCCTTATTGGTCAGAAACGGATTTCTGTACGTTATAGGAGTTACATAGAATTTACCACAGTTGAACGTAGGATCCACAGAAATACATTGTCCGCTGGTTCCTGTGAAAAAGAGCAGAAAACACAACATGAGTTGATAATTGCTTACATTCCAGCTTCTGGTAACATGTGGTTGGGAACATTTTTACACCTTGTACACAAAATTATTGATATTTTTATAGACTTTACAACAGCATTGTTGAGCCTATGGTATGATTACATCTTCATATTTGTAAGGCAACTTGAACATAGCAAATTTGAAAAGAACTCAATTATCAACACTCCTTTCTTTTAAGAAGGTAAAGAAAAAAAAAACCTAATTAACATGAAATTCCAAATAATATCATACTTCTGTGTACAAGAGAGCTATTCCACAACCTCTCTGCTACATAAGAGCAATGGTTGTCTTTCACCTTCTGGTTCAAAAAAGCAATTTCGGCATTTGAGATCTAAAGTTGCCTCTGAAGCTTAAACGACTAATGGTTGACACTAATGATACAGTTATTTGCTGTTACAGTGAGCGCATCAGCGGTGAAAAAAGCAGATCTAAATATGCTGACAGCACCTGAAACCACTTCGATTTCATAATCTCTCAAAACATTAACATGCCTTATGGAGTCCAGAAAATGCCAGCAACATTAGAGTATGCATGTTTTCCGTAATTCGCCAGCATGAATATTAATACTGGTACAATTTCATGAACTTCAGTTTATCAATTAACAAACCTTTTTCCGTGTTACCACTTCAAATATGTCCCAAAAATGCGGAATAGGTTCCGTACGTAATCCACAATACATTGTAACCACCAAGGTGTGTATTGACCTGTAAGCCCGTTTGTGCAATGTGATGGAAACTAAAGTGACCAATTGACCTACCTGTAGCAAACCGTCGAAGATCGCCAAGCTGATGGTCAGTAGCGAGCACGAGCAGGGGCTGAGGATGGGCTTCCACTAGTCTGCATATTGATTTATTTTCCTCCGCCCACTCCATTATCAGCGCAAAATCATCCACCTCCATTGTTTTTGAGTTTGATCGATAAATTTGCTGCTTTGTAGGCCGATCTTCAGCAGATATAGACGCCCGGCCGCCATGCCCCTCTATGTGGCGTTCCAAAGCCTTTCCGACTCCATGAACCCTTGACTGCTCTAGCACTTGTTTCACTTTTGTTGGTCGTTTGCGAGTATAGCATGTGTTTTCGTTTTTACTATTGCCATGGGATTTGGGGATAATTTGGAACTCTTTGTTGTTGAAAGAGTATCCAACTACAACAACGTTATTTACAAAAGGGTAATAAAAGTCCTCCACATACACCACAAATTTGCGTACATCATCGTGCTGCGAGTGCCGGAAATACTTCTTTACTAAGACTAAAGTGTCTTTGCTGAGGTCGCAGCGTTCAATTGGCTGCTTATAAGACTTTTGGGTGACTTTGAAAAGTCCATCAGTTTCATGGCGGTAGTTCACACGTGTACCACCTAGGTTACGCCAACTTCCCATACCATCTGACAGAACATCAGTGAGTGATAAATTGTCGATCTTGATAAAATGAAGTGATGTTTTACAGACCTTTGAGGGCAGTCCCTCACAGAAATCGAAGTTCCTGTGATATATTGTTTCAATAATTCGATCAGGAAGAAGCTGCCTCTTCAACGTTTCTGTTGTGTGACTATCATGGCTTGGATCACTGTAAAGTAAATGTAGCACAAAACTCAACAGAGACTGAACAACCCAGAAACTAGTGCACTTCCTGTGAAAAAAAAATGAATAATCTGTTCCTTTACATTTTGTGTAATACGATTGTGACTTTGCAATGTCATGAGGTGTGAGGAATTGCCTAAATTAAAGCTTCCCGAGGCAACTTTGCTGCCTGTCTGTATGTTGTAATGTTCACGCAATGGTTGGACGGAGTATGATGATATTTTCACACTAGGTAAAATACCCTGGAGATTCCAACTTTGATGTCAGACAACCTTAAGGAATTGTCATCCATTCTGAAATGCCTGTTTATGGAGTTTTTTGTCATGTGGAGGTTGCCACCTAAGTTTGTATACGAAATCCCACTGATTTGAATTTCACATCAGTGTAGCAGTCCAGTAACTACAGATGCTGGCTCTGTTTGCTGGGAGTTGACAGTCTGTCATTGAATTACACTGTGACAGCCAGAGACCCCATGAATGAATAAACCACAGCAGTAGGTTAGAGTGAGTTGATTGACTGATTGATATTGTGACATAATGATATAACATGACAAATTCTATGAAATTATAATAATTATGATAACATTATGATATAAATTATATCTTACCCTTAAAAACACCCCAATTTACTGTGAACCAGGGAGGTGGATTATCGACACATTAGTGTTGTGTCGGATAATAGAAATGCGGGTCCAATGCAGGTCAAGTAATTGCAGAAAAAAATCGGGTCGGTACGGGTATAATCTAGTAATGTGAACAAAAAATTTTGCATTTCTTACTACCAGCATAATTTAACGGAGATAAATCAGCAGATTCAACAAAATTGTGGTGGAAAGCCAGCCAAAAAACAGTGAATTAGTACTCAGAAAACAATTTATGAAGGCCGCAGCTGCCCTAAAATTACTATAATGACTGCTTATTCAGCTAAATCTGTGACTTTGAAAATTGCTTAAAAGTTGCCTACCCTTGGTAAACGTTATAAGGCAGTACCGGACCTAGAACCGACCCTACCTGAGGGTTTATTACCTGACCTACCCGACCCTACCCGAGAAAGAGACACATTATAGTACAAATGCTATCAATGTTACTGTTACTTCTGGTAGACCAGCTACCAGTAATGTTCTTATTGCAGTAAAGGTTGCAATAAAAAGGCGAGGCAGTTGCCACCGCTTGTGGTTTGACATTACATTTTATATATACCAATTGCTGATAGTGTACTGATCTGCTTGTTGATCTGCTTACTGATTTCAGTCAGCAGCAGTGTGGTTTGCGCAACGTCAGCATATAAACAGTGGCATTGTGTGAACAGCAAGCAGTTGCAACCCCCTTAGTCGATTATGAAAGGTAAGATGCTCAAACAGACAGACAGAAATAAATAGGGCCTATGGCAAATGAAGTATGAGCTAGTAGTTGCATGAGGCAATTTCGATGACTTCACTGAATCTGCGAAATCAGTCATGTGGTAAGTTTAATACCACAAAATATTACTACATTTACAGTATCAAACAGCTCCTGCAATTTGTTTGTCAAGCTAAGGATTTAATGTCTCTGTAGCTAGAGGATTAATCGTGCATTATCAGAATTAAGCTACAAAAAACTGGAAATCAGCTCAAGTCAGAGATTTGCTGTTACCTTTCAGTTTTAAGAAGCTAATTTTGGGCCAATACATGCACCCCTGTGTCATAATGCCACCCTGAAAGGTAAACACCGGTATTGCATACCACTGGTCACACGCAACTTGATGACTGCTGTTTATAAACAACACCTAGCAATCAGCACATCCCGAAAGTACAGCAAATAATAGTTTGCATGAGTATCCCTTTGGTTTCAGTCTCAAACACCTCATTCACTGTTTTCAATGGATCATACCATACAATTGGTAAAACAATGAATACTACCATGCAGTGACAAATGGTTGAGGTGAATTTTAAACCTGAGGCTTTGAGTGCTGTAACCTTACCAGTAACATGTATTTCATGGTAAGTGGTTTGGCAATATAACACCTGAAAGTTCCAGACGAAAACTCATCAACAGAGAATTTTTTCACAGCAGTTGGATATTAGGGGTCATCCTATCAGTGAGTTATCTCAAACGATAATTACTGCAAGAAGAAAGCAATTATGATTCTTTCACCATAATGCTTTTCGTACACACAGAGTTTATTTCCAGACAGACAGAATTTTATTTTCAAAGGTACTGTCGGTACAAAAATATAGTTGGAAGCAATAC
>ERZ1740056.157-NODE-157-length-10906-cov-8.256382_pt1 | contig 10906 bp, 10 predicted proteins | sample MGYA00581746_ERZ1740056 | MGnify/ENA primary metagenome ERZ1740056 (study PRJEB43018, sample SAMN04849745) | marine metagenome | isolation source: floating plastic debris | place: Pacific Ocean | collected 2008-09-01 | study: EMG produced TPA metagenomics assembly...
CAGTTAAAACAAAATTGGTATGGTTAAAATCTCCAAGCTTGGGAGATTTTATTTGCAAAAAATAGTTACATTTTGCAGAGGCAAATTGTATACATTACATACTTACAGTTGATAGTTAATACATTGGATAAAAAACAACGGATATAGGATATAACTCGTAGAAGATCATAATAGTCTAGATATATGTCTGTCTCGAAGTGGATGTGCCAAATGTACTCGAGAAGAATTTTCCTCTCCTTTTAGTGGTATGCCCTGAGCTTTGGACAAATGCCCGTCATGAGTTGTTTTAAATGAAATATCCGACTAAAATAGATATATAGCACACCTTGATGTCAAAGTATTGAAAGTATTAAACTTAACTTAATCTAAACTATCTTTTTTGTATGGCGGCGATTGGTTTTATCTTCGATTTTAAAAGTTTTGATATTTTTGAGTTTGCCTGAATTTGACGGGTCACAATGGTTGTCCAAGGACATGCTTAATTTGTTACAATGTCATGGCAGCAAAAAACATCAAAATGTATATTGTGTACCGTAGTAGACATATGACCTCATACTCTGAAATACTGGTAACTTTGGTATTGATTAATGTATAATCACGTCTATTGCACTTCGTTTCAGGCTCCAAACCGCCCGCACAAATCACTCTCAAAACAATAGCTTCAATGACTTGTGCGTAAAAAATAGAATTATTAACTCTACAGTAATTGAAGTAATCAATAGAGGACCAACAATGAATTTCATGTAATTCGTATATCCAGGGCCATAACTGTCTAACATGTTTGCATGTACTATGCCTTCATAGAACGAGTACTCCATTGCATTCATTGTTCTTTTGAACCAGGTTGTCAAGATTGAAGTAATCACAACAGTATTGGCTTTTCAGCAGGTTTATTGCACTTAATAATCGTGCCTTTTTTCGGGTCAGCAGATATATTGCATTGATTCAGTAAGGCTATTAGCAGGAAGAAAAAACAACTGAAATCACTGACAACCTGTTTGTTTGGAAAGAGGCCAGATTGAAATTGATGATTTTAAATACACATTCATCGTAAAAACTAAACAGGCACCATACAAACGGGCAAGGCCCTTTGGTAATATATTTGGTTTGAATGATATTTCTCTTAGGAATGGAATGCCTTACCATATTACCTCGAACAAAACTGATTATACTGAGGAATTCGCCAATCGGTATCCGATACCCGACCTGACATGTATTTTCTCTGTTCATTCCACCCCTGATTTCTCTGACAAATTACTCACTGAATATGAGGTTTTCTGTCAATTACATAGTTGTCGAAATCTTGACATTTACCTAAAAAGTTCAACATTGCCCTATTTTCAAAAATGCCTTTTTTTGCGCCAACAAAATTATTTCATTGCATCAAGGCTCGCGGTTGCAGCCATGAGGCGTTCTATGATTGCTTTGAGACTTATCTTTAGTGTGTTGTCACATTAGGCAAATTATATGCCTACAGTTGGTCTAGAGTTTTTCAAGGTCACATCCGCCAGTTTTGCGGCTGTTTCTAAGTAAATTGGGCTTATATCAGTCATTGGTGCCGATTCTGTTTTTTTATTACTAAAATTAGAAGAAATTGCTTTCATTGCACATTGATTGTTTTATGTTGTGAAATATAACTTAGTTAAGACAATAAGTTTATTTTATAAAACCTGCCATCTGATAAAAATATTTTTGAAATTTAGCAGGTTATGGTTGCATTGTTGTTATTAGTGTGTACCGCATGAGGTTTCTATACTTCCATCAAGGTTACCATAGATGTTTTAGAAGTTAGATCGATGGATTTGCACGTAAAGTTGCTCCCTCAAATTGCCTGGCCTTCAATTGGTTCAATATTAGGAGCGCTAATACTTCAGCCAATCAAGCAACAGCTAGGATTCATAAACAGAATTGTATTGAGTGGCAGTTTGTTATCTCAAGACCGAGTGTGTACATAAATTGATTGGTTTGAATGAATGAAGATATGAGGTTGGAAGTGGTGTTGAATTGTCATTTTGCTGAAGCAAGCCGGACAAGGATAGTGTGTAACTGGAACAGCTCATACAAAAATATACTGTAGTTGAAAGCTTCAAATTTAGCTTAGTCTGTCGACTCAGATGTTATCGGATAAAGTGTTGCAGCTCCTCTAGGCTGTTCAGCTTCATCTCACCTGAGCATTTCTGGTATGTGTGTATGTTCTTAGATGTATGGTGTTGCTTTAGGATCGAAATAATTTTTTTCACTGATATTGAGCAGCAACATCATGACACAGGTATCCAAAATCGTACCCATTTGGGCATGTGTAAGCCAACAAGGTATTGTAGGCAATGGGAGTCGCAGTATTTGATTGTTGTATGTGGAAAACATGGTTGATGGCTAATTACTAAAAAACAGAATTTCATTGTCATTTTAACATTAGCCTGCTGTTCATCACGGCAGCCTTTGTTCTTCTCTGGGTTCTTCTCGCTCTCAATTAGTATTGCTTGACCAATTGCAACGAATTCAGTCAGTCAGATTGAAGATATACATAGATATATACACAGATATATACATACATACATGCCATCATTACTACTACATTGCTAGCTGAGAAATATTGGAATTAAAGGTTCTTGCTGCTAATTTTTGTAGCAATATAGGGGCCCAACAAAAAATTTAAATGCGAGGATAGCTTTTTCATAAACTACACGTGCTTGCAAACAGCATCTTTTCACACACACTTGGGGTGAACCTAATGGTTTTGAAAATAAGTCAAGTTATATTTGGAGTGGTTCCAAGTTAGCTTGTGTGATTGATTTTTCTCCGTTTCACTCTATGTCATTGTTCTGACTTGTGTGCTTTTCCTTTCATGTGGTTGGCTTGAGCAAATAAAAAGTAGAAAGCATATGAAAGGAGCTCACTGTCCAGTGCAGGGTCATAGAGTCTATGTATAGGCAACTTCTCAAGTTAACTTGTACCCCAGCAAAAACCATGCATAAAAGAATTTGTTTACACATTGACAATAAGATGAATTAATTCACTCGGTGCAATAAGCCACACTAACTGCAGGGTTTTCTTACTAGCCACCAATCTGGCTGACTAACAATCTAAATTAACAAACTAGAAGTCAACGCTAGAACAAAAAACAACCTTGGAAATTAGTACTCTAACTCAACGGGGTTGCGACGATAATGCATGCAGTGCTAGCACTGCATCACAAATTGAGCATAGTAGATGTCTTGAAGGGATCATCTTCTTTAGCAATAACATAAAAACCAAGCATAATTTTACATAGAAAGACCAAAAATGTGACCTGACACATGGCGAATTTCCCAATAAGGATGACTTTTCAGGCTATACATATGCCACTGCACTATTTTGGTTTAGGCAAACAAAATAAGTGTGTATAATATACATGGAAATGTGGGTGTCAAAGGTCTGGAGTAATAATTTTGGCGGCTTATCATTCATAAGACCTTGATAGCTCGTTTGACATTTGTAATCAAAGGGATTTTCATTTATGATATATTTACAACACATGCAATCCTATTGACAAATTTTCTCTGTTGGGATTAACCTCAGTGTACTAAGTTCAAAACCACTTACCTGTTGTTTGAGATATGCCATAGGAGGCAGGCTAATTATAGATCCCTTAACTCAAGTATTTTGAGGTGCTAATTGTATTAACTACATTAGCTGTCATATCTTATCGCCAACTATTCACAATTTGAAATATTATCAGTGATAAGCTGGCTCCCCGGGAAGCTTTCATAACATTCCCTGGAGTAGATTCCGTAAGGAACTCCGCTGGATATTTACTGTTATACTCCTCCACAATGTAGTTTCAAGCTGGGTGCTTGAGCGAATACGTACTGCTACGCATTTCGCCCTGATTTCTCAAACCATGAAACAGCTTCATCACTATGTGATCCATAAAATTGTTTATTAATCTTTATGAAGTTGAGATGTAAGCAGTTATGCGGGTGCGCCTATCTTATACTAAAGCAAGAAATTTAAATGTCAGTTTTCATTACGGAATTTTTTTCCTGAAGTAGTGCCGGAACAGTAGCCGCCAATGGAGTTCAGTTTGAAATCTTCCAGATCACTCAGTCTGAATTAATAGCTCGCAAAGCAAACAACTATTCGCCGGCCATGAAGCGTAAACATCAACAGGAAAATTCTTTTTAATATCCCTGTTGAACTGGCAGATTTTTGTCTTGTTTACAAACAACTTCCTGTTTGTTTGATATTTTTCCATTAAACTCTCTTATGCAATGAATCATGATCACAATCGTGCATCACAGGTAGACTTTACTTAATAATTTTTTATTAGAAGCATATGTAAAAAAGGGGTTTATCTTGTGGGTGTACTCCCGTACTAAGGAATTTGTACTTAACTGACACCTGGATTTATTATGAAGTTCTGAATGACAGTAGGTGAACCATAATACACAGCAAAAGCAGTGTCATCAAATTCTCACCATTTTGGTACATTAACGAAGGTACGACTTTATCAATATTATGTTAACATTAAATAGTGTCATTGGACTATTTTTATGTTAATGATCTTGCTGTTTTGCTTAATTATGACACACTTGGTGCATTGAAAGTAAGGTATTCCAGGCTGACACTTTTGGGCCTAGGGTGGATGCTTTTAGAACAGAATTAGGTACACATTACCGTCACACCTTAAAACCCTTGACACCCGCAGTTAGGCTTATTTAATTTCTTTGGAAAAGTAATGAATGGTCACATGTCATCTTATGTGGTTCAACGGGAGCTTGAAAAAGTACAATGGTTATCTCTAATGGCCACAACGTATTGTAGTGTTCATCATTGATCCATCAAATTTATGTAAAAATTTAGCTGCATACCTGTGAGGAATGTTATTGTGACATGTGAGTGCAGAGTGCTTGAAGAACTGAGGAAAATTTAAATACACTTGCTGAACTTGCAATAATCACTAAAAATGTTTATAACTAAAATCATCAAATACGCAATTTACAAATGTGGATTAAAACACACAAGTCCAAAATCTACAGTCTTGTTTTGATCTGGGAATGATTGATACTAGCCATGAATCCATTGTTTGATTATGGTGTATGATTAAACACCCATGAATTTGCACTGAATACAACCTCATCAACTCTCAAGCTAAAAATTTTACACTACTGCCATAGAGTGTATGTTATGACAGGGGCCAACTCAAGTGATGCCCAATAATCTCTGGCATTAAACAATCATTTTATAGGTCAACTTGAGTGCACAATAATATCAGCCAATCCAATCAGGTGTCTTCACATGTCGGTGCAGAGTGTTTATAAGCATTGAGATTTGAATGATGAGTACATAAACTTGTTAGACGTACAAGTGATTGCATCTAAACTGTCTTGTTAACCAGATGAAACCTTCCTTTGAACAATAGGCTCTAGCTGGGGACTTGATTCAAGATAAGATCAGCAAACAGACTGGATATACAAATACACTACTTCATTCACGCATACTGTATAATCTTTGTAGGCGACAACTCAGTGGATCTATACTCTCTCAGCTGCTACATGGGACTTGAGTAATTGAAGGACAAAGCTTTGGAATTTATCCTTGGGAGTGCATAAATCATACAATAACACAATGTTTGTCACATCAGTTCTAGTCTTTATCACAATCATTCTTCTTTACCTCATAGCAAGGTTAGTAATATTTAGTTCTACTGGATTCCAGAAACTCTTTTAATCTAACCATCCCGACCAACTTTGTAGCTGTGGCATGAACTATTTAAAACATGTCAAACTGTCAATCCATTCCAAATTGTCCATTGCATCAAAGTGTTAGCCCTGGCAATGTAACCAATCAATCTGATTGATTAAGGCGGTTTAGAAATTTCATGTAACACCAGCTAAACCAGTAATTGTGGATGAGGACAAATTTTATAGCCTTATCGCTGTTTTTTTCCTGTTGGCAATAAGTTTTGACCACTGCTGAACATGAAAAAGCTTTCTCCAATGGATGCTTGCTCTCAAAATAATTTATTAATATACTGACAGCCACCCAAAATATCTGCTAACTGCCCTGATAATGTACAAGTTTGTTTATTTTTCCTTTACCCATGCCTGATTATTAAGTTATGTCAGTAATTTGGATTTAGTTAGGACTAGCCTCAGTGTTATGATAATCAAAGGTGAAAACTTTTCCAGGATACTGAAACATGCACAAGTGTCCCGATGATCCCTACCTTGTGTTGAGGGAGCACGGTATATTATCTGATTATTCTTAAGTCAAGAGTGTTTATGTGATGGGCAGTTGAGTTTTTCTGCAGTATATCAATGCCTGGACACTGTGGAGCCAGCTTCTTTCACTCAGTGCATTCAATATGAGTTGTTAGACCCTACTTATTTGCAACTGAAGGAAATAGAATTGAAACTTTGGCTCCCGCTGAAGCTATTGGCAGCCCAGGCCCCTGCTTTTCTGGTATTTGGTGCAGTCCGCAGAAGCGGAAGATATATGTATGCATCATTTAATTTATGGCGCCGAGATTCAACTTGAGCATGTCATCAAAGACATCATTTTGTCTGTGATTGATTTTTTTTGATGTTTCAACCTTGTGTATTTATATTGTTTTTGTGATTTTAGATCAAGGCAGCGAAAGCTCAATCTGTTTAATGAACTTGGAATACCTGGACCCAAGCCTAATTTGGTGTTTGGAAATCTGCACTCTATTGCTGGAAAGGTAATTGGACTAACATATACTGCACATCTATTGAGCTGAGAAATCGCTTCCAGTTGTATACTTGGTAGTTTGGGATTCATTGCTTGTGATTTAATTGCTGCGTAAAGGACAAAGGTAATTAATGAAATTAAGTGCTGACTCTTAAGGCAACCATCATTTAAGGTATGTTTAGACGTCAAACTCTTCAGATTTAGAGTTTTTACGAACTTTTAATTGGACATTTGGTCATCAAATATCTGAGAAAATTCAATACCATTATTCCTGACATGGCAAGGCAATGGTAATTGAATGGTTCATATAATTACTATTATATGAAGTGATAAAAATAGCAAAATTTTGAATGAGAAGCAGCAAAACTTAGCTGCCAAGATACATTGTTTTATTCTTCCTTGTTCTGTGAAAGCGATTAGAGTCCATTATCCCAGCTATTTTTAGCAACACCTATATCTTATATACTGGATGGAGATTCTTGTGCTGTCCTATGGTGGCATAGTTTGCGGTTTGTGATTATTATGTGAATGCTGTTATGCAACTCTTTATTGCATGGTGGAGTAATTAATATAACATCCATTATGAGATATCATCCTACCAGTGTAAATTTAATTCCCAGTGTGACATGATAAACAAACCTCAAGTTACTTTTCTCATCTTCTGTTTTTGTGCAGTATTTTGAGAGAGTGCTGGTTATTGCGTTAGGGGGTTGGTTTAGCTTGGTTTTCCCTGCAATTGTTTTTTGCACCTTCTTAATGAAAATGCTTTCATATTTTGCAGATGTTTGGGGACAAGCTTGCTGAGTGGACCAAGGTGTATGGCAAAATATATGGGTAAGTAAAGTTTGTTAGCAGAATCGTGTGTAGGTAGGTAGGTAGGCCACATATACTTAGGTCATTGCATCGAGATGCATATATATGATTTGTTCTATCTTGGATGAATCTATACCCAGGAATGATTAATCTTATGCTGTCATTGTTTTTCTTGCTAGTAAGCATGGGATGCCACTTGACAGCAGTAGTTTGCTAATGGCTTGACAGACCGCAATATTTTTGACATACAATCAAATTCTACCACAGGAATGATGTTTTAAATTGACCAGTACTAGAGAGGTTTTGGCGTTGTCCAGATCCCGCTTGTGATGTAGCCTAGCATAAGGTTGTACTAAAGGCCTGTCAGAAAGCAAAGGGTGTGGAGTACTCATTATTTCAGCAATTGTCAAGATTGTTAAATTCACAATAGATTTGTACTAGTATATTAAGTGCGTCACCATAGTCTATTATTCATTTCATCTTATGACCCCTCATTCAGATCCATCACCATGTCTTTTGGTTGAGAAAGGTCTTTATCCAAATTATATTGAAGTGATGGCAAATGATTGCACTTTCCTTTGAAGTTTACTTTGAGTGGATTTACGATTGACAATCATGTTATTTTCTACAAAATATCCACTATTTTTGTTTTGTGCAACAAAGTCGATGGAATGGCTAGCTGGGTGCTTATCAATGTGTTTTGGTGCAACGTTCTTGAACCTCTAGGTGCACCTGGTCTTGTAAACAGATAATAGGTGCCGCAACTTTGAACGGGAATATCGATGTAATAGATGTGTTACCACTAGGGGTGCATTTCAAACGGGATAGTACATGTACAACAGTGTGAAGGGTCAACATCGTGATCGGAAGTTAAGACTGTAAAGGTGGTTATAAGAAACGGCCATTGAAAAATATTAGAGAATTGGGGCAAGATGTATGTTGTTTTTTTGAACCGAAATTGGGCTGATTGAAGACACAAGATTAAAATAATGCAACTTTCACCCAATGAATGATGGTGGTGTGGCGCCGGACCAGTGTATAAATTACCTCTTGATGGCTGTCCTGTCTTCCAGTTGTCAATGATTATAAGATTATGCATGTAAATTTTATCAGATCAATTTTATTTTGATGCACTACCTAATGGAATATCTAATGTTTTCAGTACAGGTGATTAAGATAAACGACTGTATGAGTGTCATGCTTTTACTGTTACAGATACTATGAAGGCTCCTCACCAGTGGTGGTGACATCAGATCCAGAAATTCTGAAAGAAGTCTTCATCAAGCAGTTCAATAATTTCTATGGACGCAGAGTGAGTAATATTTGGTGTCTTTTATTTTAGTCTGGTGGTCACCATTTATAATCCAAAATGATTGTGGGGGGCTATTTGACACATTATTTTGCAGCCAGTCAGTTTGTAGCAGACTAATTACCCGGCATGTTGTCAATCACCACCACAGTTCTGGTAGGATTAATGGTCATTTTTATATTGATCTGCACATTCTTATGCTACTAAAGTAACTTCTTGGAATGTTGTTTTGCACACTTGCTTTTGAATTTGGTTGTGGTCAAGTCATTGATGGCTTCTGTCAGTTCTGCGTTTTTGGTACCTGGTGGTTTAAGACTTGTGGTTCAACCATAGCTTTCATGGTTTGTGACAAACAGGAACTGGATTGATGGTATAAACAACTGTTGGTTAGGGTAATAGTTTGCTATCTCGATTTATTTGATGATGGTAGGTCAAACCGTTACCAATGTCTTTGCTGTTACTACTAAAGTTGCAGAGTGTACTAGTTCTTTCTCACATGCCAAATCTGCAGGGCTCTAGTTCCGTGAACTAAAACCCATAGTCTGGCATGTTCAAAATATTCCGAAATAAATTAATTCCGTATTTTGTCCTTGATATAGTCTTAATGAAGCTAGATGCCTGAGGGGGCATTAAGTTGACTCTGAGGGCCTTGAGCATCCTGCAGTCAAATCTACTTTGCTTACAGGTCCGATGTTTTGTTATTGTTGACCACATTGTTCAGTGCACTTGATGTTTGCTGTTGCACTTACCTTTTTACTTCTAAATCAAATAATACTCCGAAGCTTTCACACTCAAGTTCATGCAGTGCAGGTTTTGTGTAAATTATATTCCTGATATACTGCACCTAGCTTTGTCAAACACATTGGATTGCGGATAGAATATCATAAATTTGAGGCCTGTTATTAAATATATTTATTTATAATGTATTTATGCTGCAAAGCTTGGTTCCATCAAATATTTGTTCATCGGAAAAAGGTAGAAATTGGGTATGAATCTCGTAATAGACGTCACTCAGGTTACTCGGGACAGCTGAAACTTGCCTGTTGACTTTTTCAGCTCTAGTTTGATCTCAGAAAAGTCGTAGCATTTTGTGGCTTTGTGTAGCCATAAGTAATTACAGCTGACCACTAATTTGAGTGCAACAAGCGGCTCAACATGCGCCTTCCCCAATTGTCAAAACTTTAAGCTCAAAGGTCAAATGCTTGGTTCCAGATTTTGAAAATTTTATTTACTTGTTTGTTTCACTGCAGTAATAGAAGTTGTGTTGGTTGACGTTGGTTGTCTGCTATCTGATTCAGACTCCTTATTGGTCTATTGCCAGACTATTGTCGCATGAACTGCCAAAATGAGCAATTAAATGATTACTACTAATTTCAAACTCATTAGTGTGCTGACAAGACATCATCTGTGGGCAGCAGTCCAATATTTGGTGTAATTTTGATAAAATTGAGTGATGTATGGACATCATTGTGAAATTGTTTCCGCATAAACAGATAGATTCTCATGACATAGCAATCTGGTTGTTATAAACAATGTTCTTTCTTTTTCTTGCAGTTGTTACCTGTGCAACCGGAACCAGATACAGGTGCAGACCGCGATGTGCACATATTATTCTCCAGAGGACATCGGTGGAAACGTCTTCGAACAACCATCAGCCCGAGTTTTAGCAAGGCCAAAATCAAACAGGTTAGTGTGTGGGCCCATGATGAATATCAACTTCATTATCATTTTAGCGTGCTCTCATGTTAGACTATTGAGTAGGTTGGTTTACAGGGTAACACGTTTATTTCACTCCCTTGGCCTCCTTCTCTGCCCACATAGGAACGTGACTCTGATTCTAGTTTTTCACCCGGTAAGCAGGCGATTCACTCTTGGAAAGATTGGCGCATCATTTGAAATTCCATAGTCCGCAGTCAATATATTTTGTGTTTTCCATGCGCAATATAGTATGATGTGGAGGAATCCGTGGGGTTATGACATTTTTAACAGTAGGTTACAAGTGCTAAGTTTGTTGGTCAGCATGACATTGTGTACTGGGTCTTTTGTCTATGACTAAGTACAGTTTCCAAGTGGGCACAGCTGATAGGACTC
>ERZ1740056.158-NODE-158-length-10891-cov-8.294758_pt1 | contig 10891 bp, 7 predicted proteins | sample MGYA00581746_ERZ1740056 | MGnify/ENA primary metagenome ERZ1740056 (study PRJEB43018, sample SAMN04849745) | marine metagenome | isolation source: floating plastic debris | place: Pacific Ocean | collected 2008-09-01 | study: EMG produced TPA metagenomics assembly...
AAAAGATTATTTCAGAATCTGAATCCTCATATTTCGAGCATTTAACCTTCCGACAAAAACAGTAGCTAAATCGATTCTCGTCCAGATTTCAGTAAGGACAACTCCGAATGGTACTATTTAATTAAGTGATGGTCTGTTTTCAGCGCCGAGTGGCAGTGTGAGTAGTTTGCCAGAATCAAGCAGAATGGTCAGTGTAGTTTTGGGCAGTGTCCAGATGTGTTAGCTGCATCACCGATATTGTGATGGTCTGTACTGTGCTGAATTAAAGCCAGTATCGGGTGTTGTTATTACCACTTTCCAATACTTGATAAAGCAGTTATTGTTAGTGGAGACGGAGAACATGGTTTTATAATATCTTATAGCTAATTTTTAATGTTCTTCTAACACCTTGATAAATGATGCTACATAGCTGATCACAGTAAGCACACTAATATAGGTTACAGAGAAAATAATCAGCACTGCATTCTGAAGAATTATTTCCCAGAGATTCATTATAGACTATTAATTTGTATGATGGCACTCAGAGTGTCATCGTGCCTAATCATCAATAGATGACAGTTGTAAATATTAATATTTTCTCTTTCTGTAAGCAATTGTATATCCACAACATCACCAGCAATCTACGATCATATCTGCTACCCCCCATCATACATTGTACATGTATCTTACTTCGTAGTTCCATGACCAATCATAGACCTACCATGTATTAGAAATTGTGTGACAGACTCAATATTCAGCTTGGCTTCTAGAATTACACCTATATTTCTGCAGAATAAGAAGAACAAATGGAATTGGTGCTGTTGATGGCGCATGGGACAACGATGAGAATATTTTGGGGTTATGTAATATACCAGTCAGTCTGTGAGATGAATTTCATCAACAACACAAAGGCACTAATGTGAATGTTTTTTCTGAAGACTTGTTCACACACCAGTAAAGCATATATTTACACGTCTTTTGAGAAAGCTGCATATTGTTGGCCCATGGATTGACTCTTGTACACAAAGAGCATCTCAGATGGCATAGTGATGGGGTGTATGCGATCCCTCTTGATCCCTTGTGTCTTGAGTAACTATTGGATGTAACCAAAACAATATCATGTTAATTAAACAGTGGTTGTGAACAGTTTATGTGCACAGGAGAGCATATATCCTCTCATCATAAATCTCTCTCGGCATCAGCTAAAGACAGGTTGTCAGGTATGATGTTACACCATTTTAAGTATGACAAATTGAAAAGGTCTTCACTTCCATAATACCTCATTTACAGACCTACCAATCATCTGCACCCACACATCTGATTAGAAATTCAGATTCCATACAGGTACAGCCATGTAGTTACATTACTACCACACTAGCTATCACCACTCGTTCCCCTCACCACAATTTCTATCCTGAGTTTTGGTTGTTTATGACATCCAATAGATGATGATTGTTATAAAAATCCTATGCTACCTTCGACTACAAATTTTTTCTACAAAAAAGTCTTACAGAGTTTTGGATTTTAGTGGTTGGACTAAATCGTGCTGCAATGTAAAAATTCAAATATTTACCCTCTTGAGCATATGGCAGGTCTGTTGGAAGCTATGGTATTTAATTCTCATAAAGCAATTTTTGTTTGCCAAATTTTGAATTTTATTCTTTTGTAAATATCTTAGCATCCTCGCTTGCTTGTGTCGGATATGGATAATTATGATATCAACAAATTTTTGAGGGTGGGGGTTTGTGTCCGGACTGTACACAACACTACATCATTCCCTTTCCACACAGACACGCAAACAGTCGCTTTTACATGAACATTATTTGTATGCTAAATTTCTGTATCGTATTTGGTAGTATCACAGCAATCATAGCACTTTCCATTGTCTTACACCTTGCACAGCCAGTAGCTTCATTATATTTTCCGTCTTCATTAGAAAGCACAATGATACTGTATTGATACTAATACTACTATAATATATATAGCAGCAGAAGAAGTTCCAGTTACTACAGTAGTATCAGCTCCTCATCCATGTCCCAACGTCTTATAAATCATAATCACTTCACAAAATCACATGGCCTGCGGGTAAAACTCATTTACTGAGATAAACGGAAATTTGTTGTTAATTCACATGGTCAGCAGCATAGCTGCCTCAGCCATTAGCTGAGGAAACATGAAAGCAAACACAAGAATGACTACCGGTACCGAATCCATCTATACTATCTAAAAACACTGCAGCAGATGAATAGCTATCCACTATCAAACTACCTGATCACTATTTAAATCTCTATATTTGCATTGCCATTTTATTTTTACAGGGGATTATAATAGTATTTTCCGTTATTTATCAAATTATTAAGTAGTGTGATTCAGTTAACCTGACATTCAAATGGCAGTGATGCTTTTCTTTATCTCCACACAAAAAGATGTCATTAGCCATTTCTATAAAACTCCATAATTAGCATCACTTAGGAAAATACCATCAAATTCAAATCAAGCAGTCATTTTTTACTGTTAGAATATCCATACGTTGTGTTATTAAGCGCCTGTCCATGAGGTGATGAAAGTATAAATATGCATGGTGTACTGTACATGCATAGTTTTAGTTTATAGTATTTTTGCACATTTTATTGCGTTGGAGATGGTGGCAATGAGCTATTGAGCAAAATTACTGGAGCTGTTTTGCGAAGCAAACAAACTTAATTTCTGAAAGATAAGATGCTTGGATGGCTTTTTGATTTGATCAATTTTCTGAACAGGGACTCAGCAGTGAGGGGTATTTCATTGGTCTCAGCAGTCAATGCATTTCCAATAAAATGTTTGTTTGTATTCTATTGGCTTTATAAGTGAATTGGTAATATCAAATCTAGTCTGACATCAGTGGTAATTGTATGGTCAGAAATTGTGCAGACCTCATTTGCGACATGGTATGACAGTGGTGTGTCGTGTGTGGCGTGAGACTTTCTCAGTCTAAGCCAGCAAAGGACGATAACAACGACAAACGAAACCTTTAAATATGTTATACATAATTTTGTCTCTACATGAAATCGCTGCATTGATATGAGTTGCATGACAATGAAATTAACAAGTATAATTCAGATTCACTGCTTCGTACACAAAAGAAACATTAATATGAAGTACTGAAACAAAAAGTGAGGTTAGTCGAATAGCATAACTGTGTTTAAGATTCTTTTTCAAATTGTAATCTTTTATTTACAGCAATTGCTTGTAATAACATGAATAGGACAAAAATAATAGAAGTGATTTATTCAGATATCAAGTGACAATCCTTTGCAATCTGTTGATATCTTTTTCATCTTAGGAACCAAGTAAATCAAGTGCAACCATACAAATAATTACATCATTGATGTATGTTCTGCTCACCCCGAAACCTCTGTGTCTACTATTATTTTTTCATGAATAGCTAACTGCCTTCAAGAAGTTATTGCTGCCAGTGACAAAGGTAAAGTCTTATCACTAAATAAGATCAAAAAACAAAGAATCAGTTAATGAGCATGAAACTAGCAGCGGTCAGCGAATACATGTAGAATAACATATCAAACACGGAGAAGGTACCAGGTATGCCATAGTATTTACCGCCTAGGTCTTTTTGCTGCCTCTATCACTGGTAAAATGGACTACACATATTATACAACCTGCCTTGTACCTCTTAAAGATTATTTCCAACAAGTTCGCATTTCACCCCAAGGCATGTTGGTGGCATCCCGTAGCCTATTCATGTGTAACCAAAAATATTATAACAATAATGACTTGGGCCAACAAAAGACAGAATGATACAACGAGGAGTTCATGTTGCGAAGCTTAGTTCTGCTTATCCGACCTTGACCTTTCCAAACCACTACACACTGGTAACAAGTAGGTCCCCTGTATATTTTGGACTTTCCATATTGCAAAGCCTGTTTTCAACTAGATAATTTAAGGTGAAACAAAAGGATGAAAAACGCTTAGTTCATAATCACAAAAAATTCAGCATATTTGTGAGTTATCATCTCTTGATTATTCTTACTGATGAGTCTGGGATCAGGGCCTGATTAGCAAAATGTTTGGAGCAGCGCAAGCAAAACTGCACCAATACTAATACCAACAACAAAAATCAGCACATAACTTATGAGTTCATAGTTGGCTGGTATAAAAAGGAGCAACTGATGAAATGACAATTAAACTTGCAATTCAATCATGCCACCACCCAGTACTACTGCTGGCCACTGCTATCAGGAAGCTCTTTTTGTAAGCGTGTTTTATATTAGACATTCAGTTTCCAATCATTGATGGGAATCTGGCTGAGTTTGATATGATTGCTGCCAAGCCTGTTATGTCACAGTCAATATTATTATACTACTGTCAATTTGAGTATCTTTTAGACATCATTAGGCAGTCCTTTGTACCGAGCATCTCCCATGTCAAAGTGAACACCTGAGTAAATTTTTATCTAGGATACGAGATAACATCTCAACATCAAATTTTAAGCCTCATCAATAATATTTAGTTTAACACTTATATCATCTCCAATGACTAAAGTTTGTACCCAATATCAAAACTAATAGATGTAAGTGCGTAAGTATGTACCATAGCAGCTGATATGTTATTCGTCTCATCGCCTGAAGCATTTCTTTGGATGCTAATGGTTGTATTCTTAATTGTCTTTAAAGCTGGAAGAGATGACCAAACATTTATAACTGGCAGCAAATAAAGCCCTTGACTAAATTTGAGGTTGAGATTTTGTGAGTCAACAATGATCTAATCAGTGTGATATCACACCAACGGCCATTCACTTATCTCATCGCTGTTTAGGTTTGTATGTTGGGATAGAAGGTTGGGGGGAGAGATGGAGAAGAAATTATACAAAATGAGATCGGTATTGATCTATGAGAATGTCATGGAAAACACTTTATTCACTTCTGCATCCCAGCAGACGATTGACTGCTCTCAACATTCAAGTTTAGGGTATATTATTTAGTTAAGGCTATGCTGACAATAAATGAAATGATGCCAAATCAGTTTTGTTTATTTAGGCATGCTTAAGGCAGCCACATTATTGTCTGAAATCTGTCCTTAAGTGAATAAAGAATGACTGCTCAATGTGCTGCCTCTCCAATTTCGCCAATATCAATCTGTCAATGGGGGCATCGGTTTAGATCTAAAAAGTGAATTCCATTTTCGCTTCATTTCATTTCAATTTCAAATCTCATTAATTTCAAAAACATTGGTTATTATTTTAAGGACCTCATGTTATCAGTGTTGCTTTTGTATAGTCATTTGGAGCAGTTCAAATCTGTGAAATCTTTAGACACATGTTATACAATAGATTCACTTGTGTGACAATTTCTCAACAATGAATCAAAATCAGCATGGTGCTAAGTGCAATCAATGAAGTTCATATAACTGTAAACAATCCGCAATTCATGGCTGTTTTTTGCCACTGTCTTGATTTGTTGTTTTAGTGCTATCTTTAGCGTGATGCTTGTAAAAGAATGCTCCTGTCAAATCACTATACATACCCATTCCATTTTCTCTATTATTACGCATTCAACATGAAAAATAGTGTAGCAGTATCAGTATCAACTCAAAATTGTCAGCAGCAGTAATTTAGGGCCGGTTATGGCTGACACCGCGGTACCAGGTAGCCCCTGATCAATCATTATAGATCCAAACAAGTCTGCTGAGAGCAACATAGAAGACACACTATCATATTTAACAATACCAGGTCCGGGTCAAATTGAAAGTTCCTGAAATAAAATAAAGGTGAGTAAAATCTGTACATTAGCCCACAAAGTCTTTTACTCCCAGTGTATAACCACAAGAATAAGATTAAAACTTTACAATATCAGACAACTTCAAATCGCCAAAATTCCATGTCACAGGTTAAAAATGATAGTCTTTGTAAAATCACGTTTAAAGTTTAAATGTAAAACAAGAATGACCACATGAGCTAGCTTGACTATTGAGAGTGTTAATCAAAAGTTATGTTATATGGGGAGGTGGGTAAGGGGGTTTGTGTGACTGCGAATGATGAGCTACACAGTGGCACACACTGTCCACTAAGCCTCTCCATTCTTAGATCAGAGCAAACACTTCACATCCTCAGATGAGACAGTTTCACATAGGTATTACCTAGACTGGGATTCTAACGTATCTCCAATGTAACCATAAGCGCTGCTCTTTGGCCTAGACATCTGCTCATGTGTACCGGGCGGTGCATAGTCTTACCCTGATCCCTCTGTCAATATAAGAAATCATCTTATTAATATGCAGATTGTCAAAATAAGATGTTAATAATGTCATGAAGTACTTGTAACTAATCCCTTATAGACATATTCATCCCCAACCTGCAACCACTGACTATCCTAAATAACACTCGATCTAAACATTTTAAAATAAATATATGATATGGAGCATTTAATGCTTAATGTGCATACTACTTTTCTTGGTTTAGGAGAAAAACCGGCGCACACCCATAATTTTCTGTCATTTATGATTTGCACTCTTAGCAATGGTGATACTCATATTTTCCATGCTGCATACATCAATTAGCTGAGTAAAGAAGAGAGTTCATTTAGATGGGTTGGGCAATGCATGCGTCTTCGCCACAGTCACATTTACATTGGAGAGATTATATTATACATTTTTTTAATTTAACATGGTATTGAAAAATGTTTTGGGAAGACAACAGTAGTCGTACCAAAATGAAGTTCAGAAATAAAATATCCACCAAAATATAAATTTATCTACTCCCTTGAGATTTTCCAAAGTAAATCGTATGACTGTGTCAACACAGTTTAGGAATATGACTATTGTATCCTATATCCTATATTCTTCATAGACTGAGGAATGCATTGCTTTGGTAATAAATGAAAGTGATCAAAACTCCCTACTCATCTTCTACAGCTAAACAGCATTGATCTTATATTAAAACTTCCTCTTGACAAAGCTGCTTGTTCTCTATTCCAATGACCATCACATGTATTATCATAAATGATTCATATACACTGAGATATAAAGCTGTGCTGCTCATATGTAAGCTACGTGAATCTGACAAACTCTGCCAACCCATCTACATGTAGATGGGTGTGGGTGGTGGACTGTAAGTCGTTGGTTGAAAAACATAAAAATGTAGGACCAAATATTTTCTGCATTTAATTAATAAGAGGTGGACCTACTGCTCATTGCTGTTTGATAGTGAAAATCAGTACTTGGCTGCTTCACATTCATGGCTACAGGTACAAGTAGATAGACTTATGTCTATTGAGGGTGATTAACGTCAGAGCGGGATCACATCAAACACGCATTTTAGACAATTATCATGTGATAAGACAGCAGTGGTTTATTTGTTTTTTTTTACCATACATAGCACTGTACTATCTAATACCCTTTACTTTAGTTTACATTTGCCTTGATGGTCCTTAAAATTTGTCATACAAGTAATTGAGTTTAATTTTTAACCACTTAAAAAGAATAGCTCATTAGATAGATAAATAGCAGAGTAATGATGTGCATGCTCACTGGTTTGAGTGCGTTACCAGGTTTAAATCAGAATTGATATATTACCGGTATTATCTTTTAGCGCTGGTGCAGTATGCCAGCGCAGACCAAACAGTATTTTGTAATTAATGAAAATTGAGACAGAAATATACATTCTACGACCTCATACAACCTTCAACACTGCCCCTCCCTATAAATCACTAATAATGACAATAATAACCTACTACTAGATGTATCATAAAATAGCCTATTCCATGTATAAAGACTTGATTGAAACAATTGATTGCACATAAGAAACATTAGGCTAGACCTGCGGTGTAATTGTCCTCATTTCAGTAACTACATCAAAACCCCAAAAAATTGAAATGTTATATGGCTCACACTCTCTACACATAAATAAACGCACAGGGTAGAACTGTATTAAAGTGTGTATGTCACAGACAACAACAACTTGCATAGCAAAAGGTCCAAAAGACTTGTGCAACAGAAAATGGCACCTTACTACTGAGATAAAAAATAGTAATATGTATAACCATGTCATAAACATATAGATTGACAAGTTTTATTGAATGCAAAAGGTATAGGTAGGTACTTAGACTAATGGCAGAACATCATCTCCTCAACAATTGTCAGCGGAATCAATAGTCTTTAAAGAACAATATATCACTACCACTAGACTCGTCATTTCTCTTTGCACTATGATGTATTCATATTTTTTTGGTAAACTGCATATACACAAATGGCTTGTACAATGTTGGCATCAGGGCCATGTCTGGTAAGATGGATAAAATCATATTGCTTCAGTTCTTACCTGCTGCAAGTCAACAGCTGCAGCATAAAAATTAAAACTGTACTGGTTTCTGAATCGCATGATAACTAATTAATGGTAACACAATGTCTTGATCTGATTTAAGTTTACTGTACAATTCCTAAAATATCCAGGACCATTTCCATGTCTATCTCCAATTCCATGATGCACTAAATCCTGAACTGAGAAAACTATTTCGACTTCAAAGCGCAAATATTGTAAAAGTCAACTGTTACGTTGTAGCATAATTTTCGTTGGCTCAATCTTACTAGCTTTGGACAGTTAATCATCTTGAATTTAGCATGCATGGGCCTCAATTTAAATTAAATCCAAGATTGAGAAAATAGGGATCTCTCCATCCTGATCAGGGATGGTAGCGGCAGTGATAACAGCACAATAGTGGGATTTTACAGTAGGCTACTCTGCTGGCATTGTTGACACTTGTTGCATCCACATGCTGTTTTCCATAATTTTCTTTGCTGACATCCCATTGTTTTTGATTGATGCAGCCCAGTTAACCTGCAATTTTGTTGTGAGTTGTTTCATCAGCAATTAATTATTCTGGCTTGTTGATGTGACAAAGCCTTTGAAATAGATACTTCTTCAGTCACTAATTTGCAGGCAAAAGGCTACTAATTTAATTTCCTTCTATAAACAATTTGTTACAAAAAAGTAATAAAACTCATCCAATGGTCTCTTCTGACAATAAAACGATGAGAAAGTATGCTTTTAACTTAACTTTATTAAATAATTGGTTGTTGATAAAATGTTTTTCAACCATGATATTTTTTTTGTAAATAAACTTAGCAGTGGGTCAAAATTATTCACACACAAGTTGAGTGAATTATTGGAGGTGAAATTGAGGAAATAGAGGGTAGAGTTTAAAAAAATAATATTGAATTTTAGCATATTAAATGAGTTTGCTAGAATACTAGTCAATTGATGATATTGACGATTACGATTTTTTTAACTTGGTATGGACACATGATTGGCCATGATTAGAGCCACAATATAATAGAATCTTAGCAATTAAGTTGGTTTGTTTTGGTCTTGATAGTTTTGTGTGCTGAGGTCACATGACCACACAAACCTAAACTGTTGTGAAGACTATTATAGTACCTGGGTATAATAGAGACAAGATTGATATAATACCATACATTTTACCTACAGCAGAGCACAGTGAGACTGTATCGTCGTCGCTGTCAGAGACAACTCAGAGTCTAGAAGATAAGAGAGGTGATCAGTTGAAGATCAACAGAGGAGAAGAGTTAACTGACGGCTCTACAGTCCAGCAGCAGCAGCAGCGCCAGCAGCAGCTGACTGATAAAACAGTAGCTTACAGTACACATGAGCAGCAGAGAGAAGACAGGCTAACTCATACAGGGGCATCGGCGGCTACCTCTACCAGTAATATGTTAGTGACTATGTCCACTTCATCGCCGCCGCAGCCACTGACGAGCCAGGTAAATGATTCAGGCGAAGCTTATGATGAGGACAGTCATCACCGACAGGTATACATACCAGAAGATATATCCATACCTGCAAACTTCATCCTCAAACTATCTCAAACTTATGACGGTTAGTCCACTATTATCACCATAATCTCTGTAATAATACAGTGTAAATATATTTTTATATAGCCTATACTATATCTACAAAATATATCTCTCTAGTCCATTTCCTTACTTCCCACTGATCACAACTATTCAATTGAGATCGTCTAGTTTTTTATGTTCAGCTAATATCCAGTCTTTTTGGTTACAAATAAACATGGTTTCGATAATTTGATATATAAGCGGCACAAATTATGCAATTTTTAACTAAAGGTTTTTAAGTTTTACCCAATTACTATACCATAATAGTTATTTCAACAATTTCACAATTCTCAATAATTTTTTACTTGTATTGTACATAGTCTATACAAAGTGCACCGCATGTTGAGCAACTCAAACTGAATTATGTTACATTTGTAGGATTGGGTATATGGACGAATGTAGTATTGACACAGGATACAAAGTTTGGTCCATTTGCTGGAGCCCGCAAAGAGAGTTGTGAGGATGCCAGCAGCGCATGGGAGGTAAGTTCTATAACTGCTGCATATAGGCTAGATAACAGGCTTCATATAACCTGTATGCCTAATGTCTAACAATGCCAGCCACTAATGACTGTGTGAACATATTTTATTTAGAAAACCAGCCCTCAAAGTGAAAACGAATAAGCATGAATTATAAAATGTAAATAAAAAATAAATAAGTTTTTGAAACAGTATTTCTTCAATTTTTGAACGTAAAAAGGGAGCTTCCTCTAAGGAATGGGAATGGTAGTAGCTATGAAATGGACATATTGCCAACCTTCTTCATGGGTGCAACTAATTTTGTCATCACGATCAAGCTGTCTATTAGTTTTATCTAATGAAATTGTACTCCTGTATCTCCTTTCTTGCAATAGAATACTTGTGTCACAATCTATAAACAAGATTTGGGTAATCAATGCAAAGGAATTTGAATGCATGTTTTATGCAACAAATAAATTTAACAATAGGCTATGATTATATAATAATATATATATATATATATATATATATATATATATATATATATATAT
>ERZ1740056.159-NODE-159-length-10853-cov-7.325894_pt1 | contig 10853 bp, 4 predicted proteins | sample MGYA00581746_ERZ1740056 | MGnify/ENA primary metagenome ERZ1740056 (study PRJEB43018, sample SAMN04849745) | marine metagenome | isolation source: floating plastic debris | place: Pacific Ocean | collected 2008-09-01 | study: EMG produced TPA metagenomics assembly...
GTTTCAAAATTTGTCTGCGGGGTGCTGTCTAGTGATAAGGGTTAATGATCATTGTAGGGTGCTCACTAATAATTTAGTACCAATGCTTTGATGATAGCCCCTATTGTTCTACAAGTATAACTAGCGCTTGTGCTCTGGATCGTGAAAGCCTTCCGTTTATCCATGGGCATAAACTGTTGCATGAATATGTGTGTCTTAAACACTCTAAGGTCCAGTGCACCATGATTTATCAGTCTGTGTTGTTGGATAATTACTGTGAATTATGATTTTGCTGACTACCACCTACTGGTGTTACCTTCACGGAACCCAAGAAAGGTGTTTTACTTGCACTTCCGCAAGTATCATTATGTAAGCATGTCCAGGTTGTGCCGGGCCTTCCAGCATAACTGGAAGCATCATCTTACTGCATTTCTTTGCCAGTTTTCAAATTGCTAATAAAAACTACAACTATCATTTCACTGGCACACTTTTATACACTGCTCATAAATTCATATTAATATATCTCTTTGCATTCGCAATATTTCCATACTACCTAAGTCAAATTGCAGTAACGCTTTTTGTCTACTATTGTTCACATTGAACTACAATTTGATAACTATTTTTCTAATTGCAAGATAATTCATCGTTCCAAAACAGGAACCCATTATCATGCATACAATAAACTCCCTGTTGTAACCTTCATTGGCGAGACTGGGAGAATTATTAGCGTTAATTATAATCATCTTCACTTACATTGTACATGCACCCAAGGTATTCATTAATGTGTGAAATTTACAGCTAACCTTTTCATTTATCAATATTGAGTATGTTTTCAATTCAGTAACATTTAAAACTCACAGTGAAAAGCCATATGGGAGTTTTCCTGAAGTGTGACTGATTTGTATAAGAGGCTCTTATTATAGCTTACCTAAATATCTTTAAAATCACTTTGTGGAATCCCAGATGTCTTGAGAACAAAAATTCAGGCTGACATGGGTGTAAGAACCTCCAACAATTATGTTCAAGTCCCATGATAACTTTGCATGCCAATTTCTAATTTTGCACCGCATACACAATAGTAGGATCCCAACATAGTAAGACGTACATCAACCAACAGCAATTCCATGCACCTATCAGGACAATTCAATTTGTATGATATAAAATAACATTAACAATGGTTCATTATCACCTAATAATAATTTATAATGTACACAACACTCAACGTGGAAATTCATCCATCAGTCTCATAAATGTGGGTGGAGCTTAAGATCAGATATAACACAACTGTGATATACTGAAGGGTACAATAACCACGTGTATCCCTTGTTGGTTGCAAGGGTGTGATATGAAGCTGAAAAAAACTGAGAGTAAAAAGCAGCTGGAACCACAGAAAAATCTTCATGGAAATTGCGAGGGCTTCCTAACATGGCATGGACGGTATCTCACATTTACCTAGCTTTGCTAATTTTCCTAAATACATTTACCATGCTTCTCTGTCTATCCACATATTTAAATCACGGGTTGCCTACTGGACAAAATTTGGAAGCATCAGTCAGATCTCGGATTAAACGACAGATAATACCGGAAATAAGTCAAAGAGCTTACAACAGTCTCAAACAAATAAAACGGAGGCGGATACGATCTACGTTCTCCTTACGCACATTTTGTTCTGTACATAACTCACATGTTTTTTGTTCTGCGGTATCTAATACAGAAAGGACAACCAGGTCTGTACAAACCCAATCAGAACCTCCTGACCAATCACCAGATAATAGTGATGACACATCAAACACCGAGAGTATGACATCCTCCCCTTTAAATAGGCTCTCATCAGCTGAAAATCGGATTATGGATATCATTCATGAAATAGAGGAAGAAACTATAGAGACAATCAACGGATTACGGCACACCAACCATGAGAGGCATAGTGCTGGCTCCAGTACATTACCTTCTACTCTATCTACTTCTACAACTAGTCAGACGACAAATCCTACACCTCGACAGCATCATATAGGCGATCATAATATTGAATCTCGTTTGGAGTATTCTAACCCTGGCTACCATGATGAAGGTTGCATTATTGGCTGGTGCTATCACAATGGGATATGCCACTACGATCCAATCCATCGTGAGAAAATTTGTTTGTAAGTACTGAATGTTTCAGTTCATAGCATTGTGTGATAAAAAACAAAGATTATGCTCTTATAAAATCACGGTATAGAGGTGGATGAGGAAACCTGCAGTTAATAGCATCTGCAGTTAGATCTGCTAGCTTCTGTCCAACTACAATAAGTCAGAGGAACAATCTGATTGCCATGTACTGTGTTTGTCAACATTGTCATCCAACACAATCATGGTAATCACATCTTTCTTGTTCAGTCATTGTGCACAGGTTCAACCAGCAAACTATCACCTACACGCAAATATATTTGTTCAGCACCATTAATCCCATTTTGTCGCTTTGGAGAAAGCCGCCTTTCAAGTTTTATTACCCAAAATATTCACCTTGAAGAGGAAGCGTCTACTTTGGTTTACATTACATACTACGACACTCATAAAATTCGCAGAAACACAGACAATGGACACCGGTGTATACAGATGTGTTAATTTTCATAATTTGTTGAGCTCATGCATCCATATCAAATAGCAGTTTATGCAAGCCAGGGTTGTGTTTTTTGCACTGAAAATATGCATTAAATTAAAACAAAAATGCGGTCAGTCTAAACAGGTTTGACTGGATAGGTTTATAGATTGGGCCTTATGATGAATATGGAAACTTTCGTAATCAGCCATCATTTACCCACTACTAAAAACCAAAACTCCAAGCCAAGATAACAGTATACTGCTATCTCTGATATGATGTTTGAAGTAGTAGCTTTGTGAAGTATAGTATTGTTACTTTTTATCGTTATGTTTTGAGTTATACAGGAGTCTGTATTATCAGTTATTCAGTTCATGTAAATGTTTGCCTCACCACAAGACAACTTCTCAGCCGCCAGTTAACGCCTCAGGCAAGTTTTGCTCACAATCAATTGACCCAGTGTACTTGTCAAAGTTTAGGTAGTTTCTATTGGGGGTTTGCAACATACTCCTCTGTAAGGGCCAGTTCTATGTGCAGCAATGCTATAAGTTTAGGCCTCCAATCCCACATATAGGGCTACTATGTAGTACTGTCTTATTAAAGAGCGTTAGGAGACCAAGCTGTTCTCCAACTTGGTCAACAATTTGAATTGCATTGTAAACAGGCTAAAGAGATGAAAATCATATTGCTGAGAAATCATTGCACCCAGTTCTGAAACCCATAGAAGGAAAAAGAAGTTTGATAACTGTGATCGACTTGTTATTACAAGCAAATGGGATAGTGCAAGTTTGCTTTAAAACACTAAGCTTGTAAATTTTGTGACCAAAAGCCAAAATTAAGTGCTACAAAACAATCTAACGCCTTGCACAAAAGCCTCATTGGGATTAAACCTTAGCATTGTTCCAAAGACAATACCGCTAACAAAAGACTGTTTTTGGGTCCCTAAGTTGTAAAATAACGAACAATCACCAAGCCTTCTTTTTGGGGTCCAACTTTCATACAGTTTGTGGTCAAAACAACGCAGCAAAAACTGACAAGGTTAGGCATTGCTCACAGCTGAGAGAAAAAGCGGTCATTGCAGGAGATTGCTAAAAGCTCAGACACTAGCACTGAGTTTGGAGTGTGCATACGAGAGAGCTTATGTTTTCAAATTTTGAGTCTCGTTCATCAAGTGAACAACAACACTTCAACAGATTTAGTGTCTCTATAAATACTCATCATAGTCAAGTATGAAAACTCTTCACTTGCTTAGTGACATACATTAACATTCGTGCAAACATATAAATTAATTTTAGTCTGCACTGCAATCTATTAAGTACCAGGCTAACCTGAAAACATTGGAATACCTGCGCAACCCTCAGCTTGCAAAGCGTGATATGGTGCTGTGAATACACAATTGATTGTCTCACATTCACAATGAATATTTCGAACAAGTCTGCTCCCTCCGACTATTGTGTCAAAGTAAATATTTCAATTTTGTTTCTTTAAGTACCAGGAGGCAACTGACAGATTTTGCCATTTCTTGCAACACTCTTATCTAACTCTAACTACCCGGTATTTTAAGGGAAATGGTCAAAGATTATAACAATATCTGGACATTAATGAGCTATATTGGATGTTCTTCGAGTAAAAATCTAATACCTGATAATTTTCTATATCTGATTAGGGGTTTGTGAAAATTGTCATAAAAGGACGCTCCAGAATCACATACCATTGCAAGTAAAACGTCCTGCCTTTCAATTATAACTGTTTACTGTGAAGGCAAACCATCGGTCTCTAAAGTTCAGCGGAGCCACCAACACTAACTGTCATTTTATGTACAAACAAGTTAAAGCACTGGTAAACTTATCTGTAGCTAACACTTGAAAGTTTGAGTAGCAATTGTAACACTTTCTCTAATCGAGAAAATATTTCATTTGTTGGAGGCTCAACTGAAAGTACAGCTATATATTATCTGATCATACATTACAATAATATTTACTATTTCTTGGTTATTGGTAAAGAACTGATCCATTATAATGATAATGTGAGGTATGTAAAGGTTTTCAAACTGCAAAAACATCAAGTATAATCCACTAATAGTTGCAAACAGTAGCAGGATCAAAGTACTTGAAAAATATGCCTGAGAGACTTTGAAGAGATTAAGTAAGATCAGCTATTGGGCTGGGCTCACACAACATGATGAATAACTGTCCAAACTCTCAAGAAGAATCTTCAGTTTGCACCTACAGAAATATGAAATCAGTCTGTCAAACGATTTGCCTCTTCCCTGCTCGGTTGTGTGCTGAAAACAGCGCAATACTGATAAGGGGTATTTGATATTAGAAGATTTTGCACTTTAGGGGTATCAGTCTGTCAGAAGCTAGTTTCTATCAAACACAGCTTTAGAACTGTGGATTCTACATTTCCTGATGTGTCTAATGCAGTTTGCACTGACGCAATAGCACAACACCGGTGTGGTTGCTGTTGGCATGTGTTCCTATAAAAGGCTTAGATATGCCCGCCCACACCTGATAGATGAATGTTGACAGCCTTTTAATTTACACCACGGCCATCCATTATTAGTGGGGCAAAATATTTTTGGATGGAATTTGACACTTTCACCTGACTATTTTATTTCAAGGACTATGACAATGCAGACAGGATCAATTATGTGCATTACTCTGAAGTGGGTGTTAGTGTGAAGATGTCTAAAGGAGAGAAGACATACGGTAGTTTTGATTAAGTCAATTGCTGAGGCAAAATGTTAAATTTCGACACCTTTCATTCATTCCGGAACTCTTTGGGATCCTGTCTTTTAGCCTGACCATTAAGACTTTTGGCAGCCAGTCAACCCCTTGCACATAATTAATGACAATGATGACTTTATGTAATCAAATTAATTAGTTCAATGGGAAAGTTATAAGCTATTTTTAGAGCAATTAAAATGGAGCAATGAAGTAAAATAAGAACAATAGTATTTCCACTCATTTGTACCAAGATGAATACAGGCAAACAGTGAGTCTAGACCCCTGACAAGGTGACTTCAGATTTCTGCATGGATTATTTGCTTTGGTGAAAAGTCGATTGCAAAGCCATTCATATCCATATCTAAGGTACAAAAGTTGTCAATTGTTATAAAATTACAACAATGATTCTGTACTTCAGCGTGTAAACTGTGAATGACAGTTCGTGAGAAGTTAGTGTTTTTATCTGTCTAGCAAACAATAAAACAATAGGAGGGTTTATGCATCAAAGATTAGCTATTGAGTTTTTAGAGATGTGTGCATTTACACACCAAGGCTTCCGTTAACCTTTATCTCATGTTCCAAGTTTTGTTTTTGACTACACCACCACACACAAGATTTTCAGAGTGATTAAAAAATCACTCCCTTAACAAGTTCTCTAAATCCAACAACTTGGGACCAGTGTTTGATCAACTATGGGTGACTCCATTCAGCCAGTTACATTGCAGCTTTGCAATTCAGATTGGGTATTGTTTTATTGATCATCGGCAAAAATGGTGTTCCATTTCTACAGGTGTCACGGTGCCTAGAGCAATCCTGATTACACAGCTTTGTCAATGATTGTAATGTAACAAAAGTAATTTTAAGGTTAAAATCCAATATGTTGCTGAACGCATGTGTCATGTAAATAAATTCATTTTAATAAATCGTGCTTGGTTTCTTACTGGGTGAATTTAGTTTAGTTGGCCTTTTTGTTGATATATTTGTAGATGTCCAAGTAATTGGAAAGGCAATCGCTGTGATGAGAGAAATCGAATGCCCATCTTTAGGACAGATGACAGTCCGTACAACAATTATTCAGTAAGTTTACTTGTATTAGAAGTTAACTTCAAAAATTACATTTCTCTTTGACTATGAATATGGAGTTGTCTTCTCACATTGGCGTCTTCTTGACGGTTTAGTTTATGCTTACACTATAGATCTTGCTATAAATTTGTAGCATGCAGGTGCAATATAATTTTGCAATATTATTCAAACTCTCCACATTGAAGGTATATCTGACATCTGACCCAACCTCTTGCAATTTTTGAGCTACTGTATTTCCAATAATTTACAAAATATTGTGTGGTTTGTTAAGGACACAATAAACTGGTATGAGTGGATGCTTTTCTTATGTCATAGGCTTAGTGGTTTGCATTTTCTGTAATATCCTTAGTTATGCATTGTTGGCATCTGTCATGGTGTTAGGTCAAGGCTATGACATACAAATGACGTAATATATTTTAAAAATGCATGAGGTACAAGGAGTTTTGAGATGTTCGATCAGCCATGGGCAATACTGGCGTAGCTATTGGATGCATGGATTTCAGGGATTATTAGACCTTAGTGTACTTATATTTGCATGGTACCTTTATGAATAGCATTGTGCTTTGACTTCTTATTCTGGTAGCCTAACTTATCAAGAGCTTTCCAGCATGGCTTTGTTATGTTGATATGTTATATTCACATTCTTGTCATCCCTCCATTACTTGTTGCATTTTGTTCCAGCATTGCATGGCCTGGCCCTGCTTACAGTCTAGTTATCCGCAGCCCACCCATCACACTGTGCAAAAAGTGCTAGATTCTCAATGTTGCATGGCGCTCTCATGTTTCCATGTTACCACTTAGTATTGTCAGGATCTAAACACCCAGTAAGGACAATTAAATATGAACAGCGCAGTAAACAGTGTGGATCAAACACACTTGAGGTGATATGCAATTACAGTCCTTTATGATCAAAATTTGTGGCCCATTTTTTTCAAACCATATACCCATGTACTTGTCTCCGGCCGTATACTTGATAACAATGCTTTGTCTGGGATGATTGCAACTGTGGTCAAGCCAATTGCTAGGATGTTCCTTTTCTCACATTCAATAGTGTAATCTGTCCCTGACACATTACCACTGATTTCTTGGGAGATTCCTTTGCACACATTAGTCAAAATACAACTTGTTTATGAATGAAGTTCAAACTAGATCACAACAAACGCTACACTCAAAGAAATTCTAATCAATCAGATTAAATTGCTGCATTGCACAGCATATTCTTGATGGTTGAAGTGCTCCCGATAAGATAACTTTTATGCAAGGATGGCTCAAATGGCATTTATGTAGTATGCGATAATTTTTGACTTGGTTGATTTTGAATTGGTAATAATTCGATGAGCTGAAGCGCATCACACTGAGAATCACAGACCATTTGACACCGAGCAGTGCAACACCCGATTTCAAAATAGTTCAGAAACCCGCCCGGAACCCATGGTCATTATATGTGTATAAATTATCACCAATATATTAGCGATTCACTCAACACAATATGTACATTTATGTCAGTTTACAATGATGATTTCTACAACATCGTATAGAAAAGCAAAAGACAGTAGTTGGTCATATTTGTTTGGTATGAACCAATGTTGATGATATCACAAAGGCGTACAGTCTGGTTTATTGATAAGCCAGCCTTCCTGAACATGATTAATGTCAATTAGAGATGCTCAGTTTTCTCCACCTTTTGATACTGTATCTAACACCTTATGCCTCAGCACTCATGTCATGATATTATTATCAAATACGCAGAATCCCTCCTGATCCCTTTTGTTCACAAAAGAATAATTGTAAAAACATCCGTTGCAGAATTTAGCTGATATCTTGATATAAACAAGAAATTTGGATGATTATTAATTCAGGTGATTCCAATGTAATAAAAAACCATAAGCATGCCCCACATGTATCTTGTTTATATTCAAGAATTAACTGGGTGCTATCTATATCATAATTGTAATGATCAACACCATCGCCTTTGGTGAAACACCATCATCGTCAACTTTTGAGTTGTTATTCCTGAGTAATGAGATAATTATAGACCCACAGTAATAATAAAAATGATGAAATTCTGCTAAGTGATAGGGTATCATTTGAGTGGGCTAACTAGAAGATAGCTTACCATGATTTGCTTTCTTTTGCAGAGGTGGATGGCTAATGCAAGAATACGCCACAAAAGCAGATTCACCCCCAACTCCTAAAATACTTTTCCGCGGTATGGCTATCCAACCCTGATACTCTCCATCAGAATGGTTTGCTGTCTCTCATTACCTCCCATACACTGCCAAAAATCGTTGATACTTTCTAGTCAGGAGGCTTGAAGCTACTACTTTGTAATTCCATACCTTGCCTACTTATATTGTTTTGTCTGCATGTCAAGGTACAGAATTGCAAGCCCCAGTGCCAGAACTCCATAAGTTTTTTTGTTAAATATTGCCATCTTCCATACATTTTTGATATATTTATTATCATTTTTTATGGATTTTATCTGTAACTGTAAAGTACCATGCAATGTGATTTGTCCTAACGTATCCTAACAGTATAAATGTTATTTTGAAGGGCTAGAATGGTACGGTCACACAGAAAATCTCTAAGAGTTAATTTTTGGCTATTTATTTTTTGTACTATGATGCAGTTGTTTAATGACAAAGATGGTGCAATAAACTATAATGATCTTCGTGATTTATGGTTTTATGTTTAATTTCCACAAACTAGCGTTATTGCACATATGATCATTTTGACACACTGAATATCCCCAATGGTTTATCCAATTTCTGTGCTAACGTTGGACATGGAGAATCACTACTTATTAAGGCAGACCCATGAGACACGCCCATTACATCATAAACTGCTCATTTGACTTGTTGAAAGATGCTACCGGTACCCTTCAACCTGTTATTACCAACCATATACCAGGCATTGGGGAATGCCATAATATAATGCTCAATTACCTCTATAAAGGAAAATTCCAACTCACAAATATGATAATTGCGCCCCCACAACTGCATTTTTATGTATGAAATTCCGGATTATGATGGTCTCGTTGGGATTTATTGTTCTGAACTGGAACGTCCTCGTCCTTACATAATTTATGATGTGACTGCAATTGGAGCTGTATAACTTGCTATGTAAATTGTGCTGATCCCAATCCTGAAATGAAATTATACTTATCAAAAACCAAAGATTATTATTGACAGATGACTGAAGGTAAATATAAAATAACGAATTATTTATTCTTACAATGGTATCCTCCAGGACAGCAAACAACAAGTGAACAACATATCGCTCTGTAATGCTAGCGTATTTTCATAAATATTCAGAGTCCACCAACACCAAAAGAAATAAATACTGACTATAAAAATATTTTATACCGATTGAAAATGGACAATACAATGACCAGCCATGATTTTGTGAATTATGTGAGCTATTGCAATCATGGGAGCCGCTTATTCCAAATAAACATCAATGAAAATTGAGAATACAAAAACGATGGACAAAGTTATCTGTTCTATCCTAGTTTCATCTTGATATATATTTATATATGTCACGCCCCACTGGGATTGGGAACAACATAAAGAGTCTGTCATCTCATTTCCCCTGCTTTGCAAAAGCGCTCCATAGGTCCAAAAATCAGAGTATTGCCAAATATTTCAGTTTTTCCATAACACTTCTATCCCATCTTCTTCTTTGTTGCTGTATATCTTTCTTGATACTGCAATATATGAATAAAGTTAGCTTAGATAATTATAAATGTACTGCATACTTGAATACTCAGTTTATGTTGTCAACCACTCTGACGAGTAAAAAATGTGAACAATACACTCCCTACTAAACAAATGCTCTGAAAATTATGCCACATATTTTTTCATGGCATGCAGTTTTCATCCAGAATGGCCAGGTTTAGTACAATAGCATACAATGTCTAACAGTGATCATGATTTATGGATAACTCTAATGCATTTATTTTGGCATTCTAAGCAAAAAAGTGGTCATCTACTCTCACAGAAAAGCATACTTTTTTCTATTTCACTCTAAATAAAATGACATCAGAGGCGTCACGTCCAATTAGCATTTTGTAATCGCCAGCTACGTGTAGTTATATCACAATGTGGAAATGACACATTGTTCCTGGGTGTGAATAGAGTAGGGTACACATAACCAAGGAGTTAACCAAGTTAACCAAGTTAACCAAGTTATCTAACTCCTTGACATAACTGTGTCAGGTCTCTTGCCAGACTGTTTTTCTGTGTTACAATAAAAACCAAAATGTCTAATCCACAATCAGCCACAATTTTTCAAAGAAAACACATATCCCTCCCATTTACCATACCCTACACACAAAAAGTATACATCAGCACTAATTTTCGCTAGTTAAGGTAGGTAATTTTTAGAGTAGGTGATTTTATATATTATGTTATAATGGGGGGAAACTAAAGAAGCTAAAATAAAAATAGCTAATATAACTGATAAACTTAAAAAAGTGAGAC
>ERZ1740056.160-NODE-160-length-10844-cov-35.598758_pt1 | contig 10844 bp, 10 predicted proteins | sample MGYA00581746_ERZ1740056 | MGnify/ENA primary metagenome ERZ1740056 (study PRJEB43018, sample SAMN04849745) | marine metagenome | isolation source: floating plastic debris | place: Pacific Ocean | collected 2008-09-01 | study: EMG produced TPA metagenomics...
TGTTAGATTTCCTAAAAATGCGCTGCATAAAGCGCTTTTTTCGCTTTTTCACTAACTTCTGTTCTTGATTCTGGAGACAAGTTACAGATGGCCTGGAAAAAACCGCCAGAAACCACCAGAGAATTGGTCTGGAAACTTGTACAGATTGGGCCCTGTTAGATTTCCTAAAAATGCGTAAATCTACAGATGACTTTGAAAACACCGCTAGAAAAATTTGTACTCATTGGGTTTGCTAGAGAATGTTACAGAAATCATTGATCTTGGATCTATCAGAATATATTTTACAGATAGCCTTGAAAAATTTACACATATTGTAAATTGAAATGTGTGATGGAAATCAGAAATTGCTGTCTCCGGCGAAAATAAAAATCAAAAAAATTGACAATAGTGCCTTTGTAACATGAAAATTGCTGTGTAAGAAGTAGCAATCTCCTAGTATTATAATGAAGCCCAGTCATGTTGTTTATCAAGCAAAAATTTTAATTTGCCACTAGCAGACTTTAGTCATGAGTGAAATATACTTGGATATGAAGAAACGTGCTCCGTTCTGGAATACTGTTACAACAGCCATAGTTGGAAATTAATGAGAAATTTAAGGGCATGGGTGGGTCTAGACAATTCATATATAATACATTTGCCAAAAAGGTAACAGACCAAGCACGACAAGTCACTCTACACCTTTAAGAGTCCATTTACTTCTAGACTTATAAAATCTTACGTTTACGCACAACGTCAGGCTCTGCCACTACATATCCGGCGGTCACCCCAATACCCTCAAGGAGTTCTTTACACTCATCACGGAGGTCATCCCATGCATGCCTCTGGAACTGTAGATACCCTCGTCTGTTCATGGTTACCCACCCTAGCTGCAATCTCTCTAAGCTTCTTACCCAGTCCGCTTTTTTCTTGCCGTACTTGTTGCCGTTAGAATCTTTCACTGGGGGCATCGCTCGTGTCGATTCAATCTTACTCTCAGTGATTGGGGTGCCCGAAAGATTCATGATCTTCGCGATGTAGGTTCTGTACTGTCGGAAGAAGTCTTCCGGTTCGGTTGTATCGAACTCTCCCTCTAGTCGCTGAGAGATGGGTGGTGTTGCTGCATCTTCCTTATTGAGATCTCCCAGCAGAGATAGCTTCACTTTAAGCAGATATCTTGTGAAAGATATGGCGTTCCTCATTATGTTGGTGTCAATCTCTGTGGTTATATCGTCTGTGTATGTGTTCGCCATAGCTTGCAGAACCATTGCTATGCGCGCTGTCTGCCCCTAAAAGTGTGACAGGATAATTTATTGTTTGTCATATGGGAAATTTTATTCGACATTCAGGGAAGCTACAGAGGGATTAAACCCTAATTACAAAACCCAGCATGGTATCATATGCTCAGACACTACAAATACATAGAGAGAGATAGGAGATATGATAGGACAGTGTCAGGATGGCAAAGGGTAGCCCTGGTAGCTGCAATTCAAATAATGATCGTCTATTTTTTTGGGATTATATTAATGATATAGCCTATATAAAGTGATAAAAAAACATTTGCAAATGTTTAATTCCGTGAGAATGTGGCGATTTTGAGCCAAGTAGCTAAATTTCATTGTACTCAAATGCAACAGTATGACCATGAGACGCAATGGTTTGCATGACTATTTTAGGCTACAAACATTTTCTGCTACTGATTTGGATTGTTTTAAAGATGACGGCCTAGGGTGAAAATCACGAGCATCATTTTCTTCCTTAAGTGAAAAGATGTACATACATGTCTAGTGTTGGGAATTATACACACACACAATTATAGTCTACGTAGTTTACAATATTCAAAGCTGCCAAACACATTAAGGTGAGCGAGTTGCCACAACAATTTAAACTATATATTGGAGTCCTCCTGCCGCAGGTGAATAATGATCTTTTATGAAATCAATAAAATGTGAAATAGCACGATCAGGGTCCGCAGCTTAACATAATTAGCTGCGAAGTGTGAATTATGAAATAATGAAATGACTGACGCTCTCAATCATTGAAGTCTATTGAAATGTGAAATGTGAATACCATTATGGGGCTAGTCAAAAGGAAAACCTAATGTGGAAGAATGTTTGATGGCACTGACTTCGTGGATGGTTATAAAAAAACCACTTATCTAGCCACTACAACAAGCAAACAGTGGAATTTCTTTTTGTAACCTGACAGTGAAAGATATTTTTAGCATGAGATGAAACCTCTGTCATTAGGAGCTGATGTCGGAAATCAGAGAAATGTGAAATGCTGCCGCTCTCACCGATTTGTGGCTGCAAGGCAAAGTTTGAAATTTGGAATGAACCCTCCCTCAGAAAGGCACAGCTCAAAAATATTATGTGGAACGTATTTTAACGCATGGTACAAAAGTGAGGCACATTTGTAAAATGAAATAGCCCTCCTCGTTACTTCCATCAAATTTGGGCACAGATCTGAAGTTGTTGTAGCCTATTAGATGCTCTTGTTGATTTTAAAGAGAACTATTCCATTCCAACGGCATAAATAGTAATTTTGGTATAACTGGCTCCTTGGATTGTGATTCAACAACTTACTTGAGCTTTCATCAGCGTGCCTCTCATGTCATCCTCGTCATTTTTTCTGGCTTCTCTGCTCCTAGCCGCAAGCTCATTGTAGAATTCAGCGTAACTATTGCGTGCTGCATCAGTTAGCGTGTATTCCTTGGGACCATCCTTGTGGTATTCGTACAGCTTGTTGAGTATTTCGTCTAGGGGAATTGTGCCGGGGGGTGGGGCTTTACGGTCCTCAAAATCGGGGATGATGTCGAGGGGGACCAAGATGATATGACGATCAATGAAACCGTCGTAGTCAGATTTGGCGAGGAGACTCAGTAAAGCCTCTGGCTGCATACACCCTGTAAACAGTAAATAGCATAACTATAGTTAACTCTTGAAATTATAATTTACAAAGCCACTATATTCATGTATGCCAATCTAATGTAACCATAAACTATCTAGTACAAGATAGAGAATTCTTTAGCCAGTAACATATGCATCCATCAGCATTCTCCAGTGTTTGGAGAAGGGTAAATAAGGCTTGTGCCAATCTTCTATACTGAACAGCTTTGGAATTTGCAATCTCGAACAATTCGCGGTCCAAGGTCTTATCAAGTTGTAGATTATCAAAGGGAAAAACAATATGCAAGGATATCCAAGAAAGAGAAATTTCCCAATGGACTGGCTAGCAAGGAACAGAATCTCATAGGAAGATTGCTCATCACATGCATAAATCAGTACCCTGAGTTCTAATTCCTATCAGAGTGATAAATGGAACCGTTATCTACAGCTGCTTCTGAACCAAAGCTGAATACAAGTACATGTAGCTTTGCCATTGTGATAGCCAAAAATGTGTATTCAATGTGTGTTTCATGAAATGTGGCTAAACATTTATCCAGAAAGATGCAAACTATTCTTGACTAGAAGAACAAAAAAATGAAGAATGCCAAGTAATGAAGATTTTTCCCATATCTTTGAAGACATCGTATGCAGGGAGCCCCATATGTCCAAATCGATGAAAGTGGCCACAGAGGTAAAACACAAGCACCATGCTGTATTTTATGAAAAAATGATGGTCATTATAAACCAGACCAGACAGCCATCTATTATAAAGTACACCTACGATTTGATTGCTGAGAGATCGACCTGGATTGCACATAAATTCACTGTCAATGCCAAAACTCATATCGTAACCATCCCCACCCACAACCTAGGGAAGTAGCAAAAATATTAGCTTTCATTGAAGTATTAACAATTCTAATCATAATTTCATTACCCCAAATATTACCATTATCCATGTAATTTTTTTTCGATAAAAGAACCAATTAGTTGTTTGCATTATTACCATATTTTCATATAAGTGCACAAACTACACATCTGGTAGATAAACTCGTATGGGTCACACTGAATCTTTTTTTTACGCAAAACGCACAGTAAGAACATAAATAAATAAAATCCCAGTTTTCCAGCATACCTGTGTAGTTCAGATGTGTTTCTTTGATGTGTGTCGTTCCTTGTGTTTTAGTAGATACAGTCCATCCGTCTCCACCGTTGAGTGTGAGGAATACTTTCCTCATTTCCCCATCTTTTCCATCTCGTTCTAGTGTATTGTATAGCCTCATAATCTCGTCGAACACCATACACACGTTTCCGTTATTTGCCTGTAAGAAATCATTATACCATGAAGCATTACAGTCTACTTTAGATGGCGTTTTTGAATTGGTGGTTGTGATGTGATACTCTCCCAGAAAGCATTGGGGTCTTTCTGAATAAAAGACGCCATGTATTTATTCATGTAGGTTCTGGTAGCAGCTTTAACAGAAAACAGGTTTACTTTATCTGTTTAATTGGAATTACAGTGACTGGCTTGGTTATTTTTGGTCCTAACTCTAGATGAAAGAAGAGGTCTTGACTTTCTTCCAGAATATTCCACTCCATTAAAAAAATTCCTATTTTAGGAACTCAAGCCAATAATTCAAATAAACGGAAGGCTCACACATTTTACCAACTCATTTAGGAGCGCCAGGACAGCTACTACCACACACTGGAACAAAAGGGAATCGAACCCATACCGCCATAATCAACTGTCTGCTAGGCCATGGGATTAGTTTATGTGAGATAGGGGGATCAAGAGTATATAGAATGGCTATTATGATGGTGTGGGCTATTATAAATAGGGTGTGTTGTGTGTGCTGTGATCTATTCATCACCTCCAATTTACCTCTGTAACGCACAGTGATCAACAAAAAATAAGCTAACCTAAAACCGAAGAAAAGGGGTACAAAGCAGACTTTAGAGCATTGAGAACTGTCAAAAACAATATGCCAAAGACAGTCCAACATAATTTTATTTGGAGCAATAACCTAGTGAGGAGGCACATGACCTAACAATGAGTCGACATTTACTCGGCAACAAATATCTCTCTAGCAACATGGTACCAAAAAAAAGCCGAAGCAAAGGGGTACAAAAAGGATAACTCCAACATACATATGATACACATGTACCCGTGTATAAAAAAGACTTAAAAAAATCACAAAATAAAATAAACAGGATGTATCACTGCTCAACATCATGTTCCACACATTTAAAAAAAACGACGTAAATCGTGACTTCAGTATATTGAAAATATAGGCCTCTCTGTCAAAAGTACTACGACAGCGTGAATCCCAAATAATTTTGTTTAGAGCAAAAACCAAGTGTAGGAGATACTAACTCGTTAGAGAAAACTGCACAGTATTACACGCTCACACCCAATATCGACATCGAGACCTAGATATTGCTGGGCACAAGAAAGCAAAAGATCCCTAGCTCCTACAGGTAACAAACAAATGCCCAACTGTCTCAGCTCATTGCAAAATACACTATTGCATTGGCACCAGGCATGTGCATGTGCCTATATTTAATGTACAACGCTTAGAAATTATTGTTTTTAGAAATTTTATTAAGAATTCCCTAAACAGACTTCATTATTTTTATTATTATGATTATTATTTTTTTTTATTATTTGGAGACAGCCAGAAACTAATCTCCAGACAAAATCATTGAGCCTAGGGCTCAGCTAACTTGCGTGCACCGAGCGTTACGCCAACGCTTTGGTCCTGATCACGCGTTGGCCTGCCAGACTCAAACTATTTGATTTGTTGAAGAAACAAAAGGGGCAATTGCCTCCTGCTACTCTTAGAGGTCCCGTTAAAGCTCGCTTAGACCAAAGTACAGACAGGATTTCATAATCAAGATTGAGTGAGGTGTGATGGGTAGATGTCTTTACACCGCACCCACCACAAAAAATATTTGAAAATACTCAGACAGCAGTGATACCTTTTGTTAACCAACGATTTGCCCACAACAGCATCTGAAAATGATGTCCTGTGGCCTAACAAAGAGTTGGCCACACAAGGTATATGTCTACATAAGGGCCAAAATAAAAACCTTTAAGAAAGAAGGGAAGGCAGCTCCACAACCAATACAACATGACTTGTATGGCCAAGAAAGGACAGGAAAAAAATCAGAAAAAAAAACAGTTATCCATCATCCATATCATCATTCCTGTTTTAGAAACGCCAGCCAATATTAATTCAACTCAATGAAAGGCACACATTTTAACAACTCAATCAAGAGCGTCAGGACAGCTGCTACCAAGTACTAGAACAACCTTCATCACCTGTCTGCTAGGCCATGAGATTAGTTAGGGATCAAGAGTGTATGTATGGAAGGCTATTGCAATGGTGTGTGTTATCATGCATATGATGGATGTGCTGTGATCTATTCATCACCACAAAAGCTCAAACTGATGAAAAATTGTTTAATTGCCAACAAAAATATAGAACATTGATCTCAGTTCATAGACCTGTACTTGAAACATGTAAGCTACGTATACATCTAGTGATCCAATGGTAGGAGGGTGGTAGAATGTGGTGCTTTGAAAAGTATGTGGCACACTTCGGTTAACACTAGTGCTTTGTCATATCATTTTGCAAACATTGTGAAATATTAGAACACCAATGTAAAAACAAGGGAGAGGAATTCCAACTGATACAGCAAATCATCATCAAAAACTATGCGGAACAAACCTATCAAAGTTACTCAAAATTGTAATACCACATTGGTATTGAAATAGCAACACCCCAGACCTTGATGACAAAACATAATACAAACCGCTCCCAAAAAAAAACAAGAATACCCAGCGAGTAAAATTTCCACCTGAATGGAGCCTAATTCTTATAGCGGCACATCAAAAACACAGGTTTACTGTATTCTAAAGAGCACACGTACATGTACATTTTAGGCTAGTAATGTTACACGACTTTGCACCTTTTTCAAATATTAAGTTTACCTTACAGATCAAATTTTTGCTATTTTCACTAATTGCAATTCACTAAACTCAAGATTTACCTCATTTGAATTTTTTCAAGTATCTTTCAGTGACAACACAACAGACTCAAATATACATTGTAACTAAAATATTTTAAACTGAAGTAAGTTGGCAAATAAACCTGATGCAACCTAATTATTAAACTGGAGTGGAATACCAAAAATGTCTTCTATTGTTTATCTTTGCGCGATTAATATGATTGTTGTTCACCCAGTGAGAGATGATTGTTATGCTGTGCTGTTTCAGGGGATTGTGTTTTGATGCCTGTTATTTCAAATTGCTAAAGAACTGCACCTTGATTTTTTTTCAACATTTAACTGCATTGCTATGGTATAGACTACGAGTACTAGGGTACACTACACTGATGGGTGTTGTTACAAATGTAGATGCAAAATAAAATAAATCTTAAAATGATGTATGGTGTAATGAGAAATCAACTTACCATCATCATCTCATGTAGACGAGGCAGAGTGAAGGATGCGTTAGCCAGAAAGAAGTCGTCAATCATCATATCCTGTTGTTGATCAGCTGTCTTAGTGACATTAAAGAGGTCAAATGATCCATTAAGTAGGCACTCTGATTTCATTTTCTCTTGTAGATCTTGCATGATCTCTATCATTGGATTGAGTGCTGCAGACTTGCGAGAACCTTTAAAAAATAATACCCAAAGTAAAATTAATTAGCGGAGTTGATACCTTGAAGACTGCACACAGCACAAATAGTAGCCAACTACTAATCTTCAAATATCTGTGGAACTCACAGATGTTTACATAATTTTGGTAAATGATATATTCCTGGACTTGATGACTGTACTATTCCAGAATTAATTTGGAGAATATTTTCCAGCTACATTTTTCAATAAAGTTTGCAAATTTTTTGCTAGGCCTACAGAGAGAACAGATTGTTATATATGAGTCACAATGCAGGCATTCAATTTTCACATCATTAGACACATATCCCATAAACGACAAAAACCAGATGACTACAAAAGTAACAACGGGGTTCAACAATTGACAGCAACGACTGTGTTGCAAAATATGACTGAATGGCCACTGAATATTACCTCTAGCAGTCTTAAAATTAAGACAATGGGCTTAGGAAATAAAATTGGCTCTAGCAGAGTTGTAACTGGCATTTGGTTAGGCCTATTCTTTGATTTTATGAAATAGCAGAGGTATTTGATGATCAAAGCAATGGGACACGTATGTACAGTAACAACAGTTACATGTGAACATGCTGGTTCATATTGTTATATCCAAATTATTGTAATTATTGATAGTTTTTGAAAGCAGTAACAAGTCATTCTACAGCATTGGAAAACCCTCAGGAAAATGCAAGCAAAGCACAGGTGTATCAAAATGAATTCCTATTCGGAAAATAACAGATATTTTTTTTCCTGGGGAGTACATCAGCAGAACACCATCATGAAATTTATGACCAAGGGCTATAGGTACTGGGGCTTCTCGAAGCAGCAAAACAAAACAAAGCCAGCACCCTGCAGCGCCGGTGTTTGAATAAAATGTATTTAGTATTTGGAAAAGGTGTCTCCAAGACGATACCATGCGAAATAAAGCATGTTAATAAGATATAATATATATGATGTCTGAAGCATTGGCAAAAGATAATGAAAATCCAAACTCTTGTCTGATTTCCTTGACAGTGTGATCTGTATTCAGACATTTTTATTGGTGTAGTATTATCGGTGCCGTTAAAAAGTAAATTGACCACCTACCTTTTGGTTGTACCGCAATGGTCCACAGAATTGCTGGCTGTGTGTAACCAAGGTCATCAACTTTGCAGCAACTATGTCCCATAAGAGAAGCAGAGAGAGTCACCATGGGCAAAAATACTAGATCCATGGGTACCATTTTTAGATTAGCATACCCCTCCATCGACTTGTATAACTCCGAAGGAAGCATGTCTCCCCAGTCAGCTTCTATGTTTTGTATATTACGAATGTCCTGCCTTGTTATAGAGTGTTTACGATTCGCCATGTTTGACTGTGTTGTTAGCAATGATGATGTATATTTGGCTGGTGAGCCTATTTATATACCTACAGACATTCCTCCTGTCCAGCTGTCTATTGTTTTAAAAGCTATCTCAGATTATCTCACTGATGCTCTTTTGAATTAAATCCACAGGCTTTCGTAACCCAGGTAGGGTAGGGGATTAAGGCCAGTTGGTAATAACTTAATTGCGCTTAATTCCTGCTCATACATTCCTCAGATGAAAGGTGTAAAAAGCTAAAGCATAATAAATGAGAATGCTTGGACAAACAATTTGTTCTAGAGATATCAAGGAAATTAATTATACAAATTTGTCATAATTATTACTGGAAAGTAACATCGTAGAGTAACTTACAGGTTGATTTATTTTAGGAGCTATGAACAATTTTCTTTGGTTTGATTATTACAAAAAAGTACTACTCACTTCAATTTTAATTTATTTCAGTGACAAAGCGAGGTGAGATGAACAAAAATGGAATTTGGGTAGATCATTTTTATGTTTTGTTTTCATGTCTAGTATTTGGAACCTGAACTATGAAATTTGGCTCCACAAATCCTGACTTTAACCACCTTTGGTTTTTTGGACCAGCTGGCCCGTAACTTTTAAAGTTTTGAAGCGCTTTTGGAGAGGTTTTTTAATCTTAGTAATTTGATTTTTATTTTATTAGAATTGTTTTCTGTTCACAAGTCCACTGAACTTATATTTACTCCAGAACTCTCATGTGTTATATATACATTTATTCATACCTATATATATAGGTACATTATAGGTATGTATTACTACCTACCTACAGTTTTATTTTTCTAGTAGGCTTATCTTAGACAAAATAATGTTGTACCCACTTTATTAGGGTACAACAAGACAAAGTGAGGACTCTCATTCATAGTACTGCCCAGTCCATAAAGGTTATATTGTTGAAAACTGCAGGAGAATAAAATGTCTACAATTATGTGATGCCATTTTTGAAACAAGAGAAAAAAGCGCTACTGTATTTGGATTTAGAAACAGATAGACTTTGTACATTAGTTTTGCATGATTTGCGCACGTTTTGATGCTTCGTTCATCAGAGTATCATCGAAATAGCGCAATTTTCAGACCGATAGCAATTTCAAGGCTGATAGTGGAGCTTTGGACCGATATCGGAGTTAATATTTGTTCAAAAGTTAAAAATTTGGAAATTCTATGCAGAGTTATATTGAAAATGTTTAATTTAATGATATGGTAAGTTCCTCCAATATTCAGTTTATTAACCAGCACTTAAGGTAATATATACATGTGGTAGTTGTTAGCAGGTTTTTTACCACATAAACACATCCACTGTTATGGCCTCTGCTGATATAGTTTTAGTATCCAGGTGCACTTGCTGAAATAAATTTGGGGGTCTGATAGATACTAGTCAAACAATTTCATAAGAGCATCATCAATTTCCATACCGTACTCAGTTTTGTAACGAATATTAGAAGGTGGTTGGGAAAAATTGTATCAGCAACAGCTACATAGCCTGTACCATAGGACCTAATCCTTTAATTGCTGTTAGGGATGGGGATTTGGAGCAAGTGATATTGGGGTTGGTTAGTTCATAGGTAAGGGATTAAAATTTTACTCAGTGATGAGGGATAATCTTTTGTTTTCATGGGTTTACCAATGGAAAAACCTAATCTGTGAATGAGGACGTGTACTTGAGTCTGAGTTGTCCATAAAATGTATGTGAACAAAACAGTACCAGCATCCGAGAGAATGTACTATAACCATTCAATTAAATAACCTAGCTAAAAGTAGGTTTTTTTTCAGCCAACTTAAATTGGCTTCTATCAGCTAAATTAAAAAAGAGGGTTTAAGGTCGGATTTCAAACCCGATCTGGATAAATTATTTTCGTATTGAATTTGTTTTGATATATATATATATATATATATATATATATATATATATATATATATATATG
>ERZ1740056.161-NODE-161-length-10836-cov-4.177164_pt1 | contig 10836 bp, 10 predicted proteins | sample MGYA00581746_ERZ1740056 | MGnify/ENA primary metagenome ERZ1740056 (study PRJEB43018, sample SAMN04849745) | marine metagenome | isolation source: floating plastic debris | place: Pacific Ocean | collected 2008-09-01 | study: EMG produced TPA metagenomics assembly...
GGCAGCTGCGGCAAGCCCTCGATAACCGCCTCACCATCGGCTCCTCGCTTTGTCTCAACTCAAAAACGCTTTAAGTCCTCACCCCCGACACCTTCCCCGAGCACGGCATCATCGCCATCGCCGCCCCCAAAGGCAGCGGTAAAACCAACCTAATTAACGAATTAGTGGCCCACCAGCCCAAAGTTCTCCTCGCAGGCCATCGCATCAGCCTGATGCGCCACCTGTGCGAGCGCTGCGGCATCTACTATCGCGGCGACCTCGATAAACAAAATGGCCGCTTCATCACCGGCAGTGGCTATACCCTCAGAGTCGGCACCTGCGTCGATAGCCTCCTCGCCATCGATCCAAACTCGTTTGCAGGCTGTGACCTTGTCCTCGATGAAGTCTGCCAAGTCCTCAGACACCTGCTAACCTCATCCACCTGCAACCAGCAGGGTAAGCGCCCCGTCCTACTCACCCGCTTCCGACAGCTGCTCCAATCTGCCCGGCGCATCATCAACGCCGACGCCGACCTCGATGACAGCGCAATCCGCTACATCCAGAAGCTGCGCACTCAAGACAACCCAAACACCGAACTGCTACGCCAAGCCAATCAACTCTTCCTCATCCGCAACAACTACCAAGCACCCGGCTATGCCGTCCGGTTTATTCAGGCACCCGACAGCAGCGCCATTATGGGCGAACTGCTCCATGACCTCAAACAAGGCGATCGCATCTACATTGCTACCGACTCCAAGCGCGGCAGTAAGCGCATTCATCGCCTGATCGACGAACTCCAAACCTCGCTCAAGCAGGAAAACGCTAACCTGCTGCTCAACTCTGAAACCAGCGGCGGCGAGACGGAACGGGCCTTTATGGAGAGCCCAGATCGCCATCTCACCACCATTTCCTTGCAAGCCGTCATCGGCTCGCCCAGTACAGCCACCGGCCTTTCCATCGAAGGTGACCACTTCGATAAGGTCTACGGCCTGTTCTACGGCGCTAGCTCCACCGCTGCCGATATGGCCCAGGCCCTCGGGCGGGTGCGGGCTCCTGTCCCCAGAGTGGTCTGGTGTGCCAAGTATGGCCGTAGCTTTTCCAAGGTCGGCCGTCAGACTAGCCCCAGTGCGCTCAGAGACCTGCTCAAACAAAAAACACAGGCCAATACGCTATTGATTCGCGCTAGCCTCTCTGAAGTCCATCAGCGCGCACTCAGCCACTATGACTGGGAGCAAGATCCGCATATTCGCTACTGGTCGCAGATTGAAGCGCAGCGCAATCGGTCGATGTGGTCACTCAGAACGGCGCTCAAGGTCAGACTGATGCATGAGGGCAATCAGGTAGAGGTGGTTACCCTCGGTAAAAACCAGAAGGCTCACGTCCTACTCAAAGAAGCCAGAGAGGACATGAAGATTGAGCAGGCCATTGCCGTTGAAGCGGCGGGCAATCTCACGAAAGCTGAGGCTACGTTACTGGGTCAGCTGGAGAGCTTAGAGCCTCAGCAGCAGCTGGCCTTGCAGAAGTATGAGATTGCTAAGTTCTATGGCTTACCGATAGACGAGGTGGATGCTGACGTGGTGCTCTCGGACAACAATGGCAGAAGCCGAGGGCAGATATTGAACCTAGCGCGGATGCTAGAACCGGAGACGGCAGCAGAAGCAGATATTAGAGCACTGGAACGGCAAGGGCAGTGGCAGCAAGGGTATACGCCTTGGGATTTGTCGAATGCCACACTCAAGCGGGAGATGCGGGTCAGATTGGGGCTTGACCAGTTCTTAGCGCTGGGTAAGAACTGGGATAAGGAGTCGCTATCGACGTTTAAGGAAAATGCTTTGAACTATGCGCCGCAGATTAAGGCGGTGCTCAACTTCACCGTCAGTCCTGAGATGAGTGCAGCGCAGATGCTTAATCAGCTGCTGGAGCAGATGGGAGTCCTTTGTGTCAGCTCTCAGCCCAGGCGAGAGGGGCATCGGGTCAGAATCTACGAGCTGGACCCCGTTTGCTATGAGCAGAAGTTAGCCATACTGGCACGGCGTAAAGCCTGTCGGGAGCAGCCCGAGAAGGATGGCACAGCCCCCCCGTTTAATTACTTAGATGGGGAGGGGTGTGCCACACAGAAGACATTGATACGTATGGAATTAGAGAAATGGAGGTGGGAGGCGTCACCGACGCCCTGGGTGATTCAGGATGAGGTTGGCCAGATGGTCACCATTCGCGGTGAAAGCGGGTGTACTTTTTTGGTTGGAAGGTCTGAGTTAGTACCTTGGAATGAGCCGATATAAGGAAGCAAATAGGTATCAGAGCTAAACCTGAGGACAAAATGACAAGTTAACTTGAAAACAAGAATTCATGTATTTTTGCTTTCTTGTTTGCTTGTATACATGTAATCAAGCAAACAAGTTAACATTGAAATTCAGTCAGAGAAGGGGTTTCAGGCTGTGGTTTCAATTTTGCAGGAGCTGCCTGCAAAATTGAAACCACAAAAAGTGCTTGCAGGAGTCACAGAATTTACAGTAATTTCGAGGAGCATACTTATAATTAAGACGAACGATTGGCTCATCAACCTTCCCTATTTCCTCAAGGCTATGACGCTTTTTTTAAGCGGCTGAAAGAACGTATTCAGTCTGCGAGGATCAAGGCAGCATGGTCAGTCAATAAGGAATTAATCATTCTGTACTGGGAAATTGGTAACGATATCCTAGAACGTCAGAACCAAGAAAAATGGGGTTCTAAAGTCATTTCAAGGCTTTCCCAGGATATTAAACAAGAATTTCCGAATACTAAAGGGTTTAGTCCTAGAAATTTGGGCTATATGAAAAGCTTTGCTGAGTCTTATCCCGACATAAAAGTTGTGCAGGAAAGTCTTGCACAAATGCCGTGGTACCAAAACTGTGCGCTACTGGACAAGCTCAGTGATTACGAGGAACGGCTCTGGTACGCACACATGACTGTGAAAGAAGGCTGGAGTCGCAGTATATTAGTCGCGCAAATTGAAACTAATTTGTACTCTCGACAAGGCAAGGCGATCACTAATTTTGGAGAGACCTTGCCTGAGGACTCATCGGAGGCTACACAGCAAGTCTTAAAATCTGAGTACAACTTAGAGTTTTTGCAGCTTGAACCAAATTACAAAGAACGCGATCTCGAACAGGCCCTTATTGGTCACATGCGAAACTTTCTGCTTGAGTTAGGCACAGGTTTTGCGTTCGTCGGTAACCAGCATCGTCTGGATGTATCAGGCGACGAATTTTTTATCGACTTACTTTTTTATCATGTCAAGTTGAAGTGCTACGTAGTTATCGAGATTAAAACTATGGAGTTCAGACCAGAATACTCAGGGAAGCTAAATTTTTACGTCAATGTCGTAGATGATCAGCTTCGAGATGAAACGGATAACCCAACGATTGGCATCATCTTGTGCGGTGATAAAAACCAGGCGGTTGTCGAATATTCTCTAAAAGGAATGTCACAACCGATGGGAGTGACTACTTACCGCTTAAAAGATAGCCTGCCGGAAGCTGTTCAAAAATCCCTGCCCAGTCCTGAGGCTCTAGCTGAGGAGCTGAAAATCGCAGCGTTAGAAGCCAAAGAATCAAAGCCCTAACCTTTCGCCTCTTGAAGTGTACTCAAGTACACAAGTAGACTTGTATACAAATCTACTTGTATCTTTGTTGGCGAGTTTGCTTTCTGACTTGATAACTTATCTACTCGTCAGTAGCGATAGCATCTTTTCCATACTTCTCAAACAATAGGTTGAGTGCCTCTCCTATCATTCCTTGAACAGTACGACCCTCGATTGCAGCCAGTGCCTTCAATTGTCTGGATACTTCAGGCTCGAAGAAGCCACTAATAGCCTTTTTCCCTGTTCGGCTACTGTCCCTTGGCTTTGTGGTTGATGGAGAGGCTGTTGTGGGCTCTACCTGTTCTGATGATGAGGAAGAATTGGTCACCGACGTAATTCGTTGAGCCAGTTGAGCATCTAGGGAACGCCTTTTCTTCGGGGCCATATTCTTATATCTCCAGTTGTTTCTTAAGCCAAGTCCATAGCTGCTTCATTTCATTGGCAGCTTTGCCACTTGAGTCGTACTCAATAACTCCCCATCCCCCGCTGTACGCATGACCCCAAGCAACCCGCTGCCAAATCGAGATGGGAACGACAGGAAAGTCCAATCCTTCAAGAGCTTTAGTTCCCTCAACTTTTAATGCTTTCGTAGCAACCATGTTGAGGATAGTTGCGCCTTTTGCTTTGCTATTTTTTAGCAACTCGACGGTATCACTAAGGGCACTCAGGTCTGCTAACCCAGGCTTACTCGGAAGCAGGCAAAGATCACCAGCTTTAGCAGCAGCTAGCAGACCACTGTCTGCACTAGGAGCTGTATCAATGACGGTCAAATCAATGCCAGCAGAGCTACATTTGTCCAAAGCAGAGTGCAAGCGGCTCGGGGCAATACTGGTCACGGGGACGGCAGGAACTTCTGGATCTGCATCTCTGACATCAGCCCAGACACAAGCTGATGCCTGTGGATCGAGGTCAATAATAGCAACACTGTATCCATCAGCCGCTGCACAGACGGCAATATTGGTTGCGATCGCAGATTTTCCGACCCCACCTTTTTTAGCGACAAGTGAACATGTTTTCATGACAGAGAGTGTACATGCTGACCAGTTCTTTCGACTACTAATTTACTTGTATACAAGTTTACAGATTCACAAGTACACACAAAAAACTATTCCCTCTTGCTGACATGGAGTCTGGCGGGCGGTTCGCCAGACTCCATGTCAGCAAGAGGGCTCTCAGTATTTGGGTGAGAAGCAAGCAAAAATCGGGATTTTGAAAAATGCTCACTATAAAACTGTCACCATTGGTGACAGTTTTGGAAAACGACATCATTGACAGTCTAAGTAGTACTTATAAACTATAAAAATAACGACCGTTTTTTTTCTGTAGGAGCACGATTACACCGCGTTTCTAAACAAAGCATTACTGCCTGTAGGTTCCAAAGTGTTAGCTAGGCGAGCTACCCCACAATGACCCGCCCACCTTCAAGGTGATCTAGATCGGAAAGCAATATACCAATCGCCACTACCATAGTCCCTGGCACATAGATAGTCTGCATAGTCAGGATTACGTATAGCCACAAATAAGACATCGCTTGCCTATCCAGTCAGATGTAAAAGGAAATGCTATGTAAAAGCTGTGAACGCCCTGCACTATACATTTGCTCTTATGTAGCTGTTTAGGCATGGTCTTTTAGACTTTTCTAGGAAAAGATTCGCTAATGAAAAAACTGGTTGAGCTATCAAACACGGAAGCTAAAGATCACTTCTTAAAAGGGAGTAGTTACTTTAACTGCGACATGCCGAGCTATATCAGCTTTGATCCCATGTTGGCTGAGGTAGCTCAAGTTCTAAATGGCAAACTCTATACCGACTTTAAAGCCAGCAACCCTATGGCTTTAGAGGATGTGAACTATAGCTTCATTGCAAATAAGGATGGAAGATTCGCTTGGCGACCGTTAGAACTGATGCACCCTGCAATCTATGACTCGCTGGTGAATGTAATTTGTGATTCTGATAACTGGCAGCACATTACACAACGGTTTTCAGACTTTGAGAATGGCGTAGTTGAATGTTGCAGCGCCCCAGTAATGTCGGTTGACGACCAAACAGATACAGCATCGCAAATTCTCAACTGGTGGCAAAAGGTTGAGCAGCAGTCACTACGATGCTCGCTTGAATTTAGCCATGTTCTACACACTGATGTGACGGACTGTTATGGTTCACTTTATACACACAGCATCCCCTGGGCGATTCACGGTAAAGAAGTCGCAAAACAAAATAGAAGAAACAGCTTATTTGGAAACAAAATTGATTCTCATGTTCAAGCGGGTCGATATGGTCAGACCAATGGAATATCGCAAGGTTCTGTGCTAATGGACTTTTTAGCAGAGATTGTGCTTGGCTATGTTGACCAGCAGATAGACCACAGACTTAACGGATTAGATGACTTTCGCATTCTGAGATATCGCGACGACTATAGGATCTTTGCTAATAGTGATGAGAAAGCCGAGAAAGTGCTCCAAGTTGCTAGCGATGAATTAAGAGCAGTTGGAATGAAACTAGGTGTTTCTAAAACGTTCATGAGTAAAAATGTTATAGAAGGTTCTTTAAAACCTGACAAGTTAGCTGGTATCAACCTTCAAGATTTGGGGGACTCAAACGCTAAGACGATTCAAAAGCAACTTCTACGACTGCATTCTTTTGGACAAGAGTTCCCAAACAGTGGGGCATTGCGGCGTTTGGTATTTGAATTTTTCACAGATTTGTCGGGTCAAGAGCAAGCCCCGGGTGACCTGGAAGTTCAAGTCGCGATCGCAACTGATATTGCCTACGTTTCGCCAAATACTTTCCCGGCTATAGCTGCTATCCTGAGTCATCTAATCGCACTTGCCCCAAGTGAAGATAAATCTGACCTGTGGGATAAAGTACGTAGGAAGATGAGACGTATACCTTACAATGGCTACCTCGAAATATGGCTGCAACGGGTAGCACAACCGGCCTCAGCAGAGATGAACTTTAATAGCAATGAGCCTATCTGCAAAATCGTTAATGGCGACAGTTTAGAGCTATGGAAGAACGACTGGATATCAAGCAACGACTTAAAGAAAGCACTAGATGTACAGAAGCTTCTTGTGGGTTCAGTAGAAGATTCTGAGGAAGTTGTTCAACCTGAGGAAATAGCCCTCTTCTGCCAAAACACATGGGCTTACTAGAAGACAGCATTTATCTTGAGTCCAATCTCTGTACGCTAAGACATGAAAATATTAATAGTCGATACTGAAACCACAGGCTTTGAGATAAAAAAGGATTATTTAATAGAGGTCGCAGCACTTTTGTGGTCGGTAGATAGTAAAGATATACTTGCTCAGGCAAGCACAACTATCAGCTATAAAGAATACATCAGCAACCCTGCAGAGCCAATAAATAGAATATCCTCGGCCCTTTTAAAGGAAGATTTTCCTTATCAATCAGTGTTGAAGCTTATCAATGAGATGGCAAGATCCGCAAAGTACATTTGTGCACACAATGCGCCGTTCGATAAAGAATTTTGTGGGAAAACACCGGGACTTGATCTGCCTCCTACAGGCTGGATTGATACCCAAGATGTACGCTATCCGAAATCAAGATATACCAATAGTTTAAGTCTCAATAACCTTGCAATAGCCCACGGGATACCGATAGTAGACGCCCATAGAGCATTAGACGATTGTAGAACACTAGCTAAACTGCTTTCACAGGTGCAGAATCTTCCAGAGGAATTACACAGAGCTGCTCGACCTAAGGTATTAGTTAAAAGTCTTGAAGAAAAGCCTGGAAGGTTGAGTAAATCTAGTGGGTTTAGATGGAACTCTATAATTCCATACGCATGGGCTAAATTCATGCCGGAAGAAGATATAAAAAACTTGCCTTTCAAGGCAATAAAAGTTCTCGAAGAGAACAAAATGGATTGACCGTGCCCTAACGATTAATCCATAAGCTCCTGGTTGTTCAGAAAAGGTTTCAATTCATCAGCTGAGACTCTAATGCGCTTGGAATAACCCACTTCGAATAAATCTGACTTGAAACATTTGTACTAACCCAAAAACGAAGATTTTTGGCACTATTTATATGTATTCTACTGGAGTTCTCCAGCAGTGATTGGGCTGATATTCCTCCATACTTAGTAGTAAGGTCTAAAGAGTTAAGCTGTCTCCATTGTGTGTACACGGATCTCCGTGTGACCCAACTGTATTTATTACCTCGCAGATTCGCTACTTCAGAATCTCTTTAAAAGCTCATAACACTCGCTTACCCAATGCGTAAAATTCTGATTCTTGCGGCCAATCCTAGACCTACTTCTCGGCTTCAGCTTGGCCGTGAGGTTCGTAATATTAGAGAAGGCCTGAGACGAGCTAGGAAGCGAGATGATTTCGATATTTCTGAGCGTTGGGCCGTCAGTACATTAGATTTACAGCGAGCGCTATTGGATGAATCACCACAAATAGTCCATTTTTCAGGACATGGAGAGGGGCAAGCCGGACTGTGTTTTGAAGATGAAATTGGCAACGTAAAACTTGTATCTGGGGAAAGTCTAGCTGGGCTTCTCCAACTTTTCACTCATAAGAATGGCCTTGAATGTGTGGTTCTCAATGGCTGCTACTCTCAAGTGCAAGCTCAAGCAGTTATCGAGCATGTACCTTTTGTCATTGGAATGTCACAAGCTATTGGAGATCAAGCTGCAATCGACTTTTCAGTAGGGTTTTACGATGCATTAGGAAATGGCAAATCTATCGAGTTCGCGTTCAATCTAGGTAAAGCTGCGATGGCCTTGAATGGCCAAGCAAGCAAAGTACCCATTCTCTTAAAAAATAAAACTATCAAAAATATTGATGCGCTACTTAGCTCAGAAGTAGCGTCATCGCACCAAGACAAGAGAACAGTCAGAAATACACAACAATCAAAAACACAAATCAAATCAAACAATCACTCAGTGATTGGCAGCAGTAGTAACTCCATACAGAATTCAAAAAGTTTGGATTTGAGTGGCTATTCAAGCAATTCTGCTATCACAAAAATTGTTAGAGTTGCTCAAGTTATCCTAAGAACTGAAAAAAAGACTTCCAAGATATCAAAAGCTTCTACTAAGTTCGAAGAACTCTTTGACACATTAGAAAACTTATCCGTTCCTCTTACATGCAAATTTACAGTAGAACCAAAGGCCATTGCAAGCTGTAAAACCGGAGTCACGCAGCTTAAAAAAAGTTTTTCGGAAAGCGACATATCTCAGGAACTGAGAGCTTCAAAAGTACAAGAAGCTATAGAGTCATTCGAGCTATGCTACTTTCAGTTACAACAAGATAGACCGCGCACATTTTTTTATCAGAGTGCAACAGTAGCGATATTCATAGCACTCTGCACTCATCTAGTTGAGAGCGATTCAAAAGCAGTCGCGTGGGCCAAGATCGCAGAATTAAATCTTGCACCCATAAAACACCAGAAGTTTAAGCCGTCAAAAGGAACTGTGAGTTCGACAGCTATAGTCGGTCTAGGCACAGCTCTTACTGCAGCACAAGCCGCTCTAATTTTTGCTGCTTTAGGGCCTCTCGGTATTTTAGTAAGTGGTGGATTAGGGGGAGGAGCAATGATTGGCATGACAGGGAAGGGGGTCAAAGAGGCTTGGCGGTCAGATCAGAAAAAATTTGAGCAGCAAGTATATGAAATATCAAAAGAGTTAAATAAGATTCGAGAACTAAAGTCAGACCTAGGTGCCTTTCTATAAGGCCTAGTGGTCGTCACAAAATGTCATAAGGTTAAAGGTGAACCCTGAAATAGCGCAAATTTGTCAAGCACGCGAAAGAAGCTGAATCCTTTCAAAGAAATAGTTCAAGATAGCTAGTATAGTTCCCTGTATAGCAGCGTTCCCGCGCTTATGACACTGTATTAGTAGCGACGCTGTAACTACGCTCCTCAGAGAAAGCCGCTGTTAAGCATTAGGATATATTTGAAATTCTCAAAACTTAGACCTTTCTGTACCCTGCTATTCAGCATCTCAAAGTATGTCTCGTTGCAGCGTTATCAAAGCTTCCTAGACGTTATGAGGCACTGGATGGTTGAGTGTAAGACTAATTGAAGAGTAGCTGAAACGAGCACACCATAAGGATTAGTCCGTGGACTGAAACAGAGAAAACTCATTAAAGTTAGAGCCCTAATTCAAACATTCGCCTGGGAGAAGCACACATAGACTACTCCAAAACTCCTTCGCATCAGTGCTTTCAAGCTTGTGGTATTTTATTTCAAGAGCCCTGAAGTTGCATCCTTTAGAAAGGGATATTAGTCGGCGGTGGGTTGTTAAGAGAAGGGTTTTCTTCTATTGCAGCCTCTAGTTCTTGAATCCTCTCTCTATATCTATAGTAGCTATCTGGATACTGTAAAGGCTCGCTGAGTCGAGATAGAAAACCGAAATCTCTTTTTTCTTCTGCATCCAGGAACAATTTGATTAATTCGCACTCCTGCTTCGCCTGTGCAAATACATCTTCGACTACTTTAGAGAAGTCAGGATACAGATGATATCGGAGAGCACTTGTCTTTAGCTCTTCTCTAAACAGCTCACTACCACCGCTGACAGGCTCTGAAGGCTCTCTACCCTCCAAGACAAAAAACAAGCACCTATTAGCAATATAGTTATGTACACCATCTAGAGGTCTTGTTGAGTACGTTTTACCATTCGTTTCTAAAACATAAAACTCCCATATCGAATCGTGACGAAAGAGATACCTTGTGCCAGGAATATTAAAATATCCTCCTGCATGGCTAGCAGCTTTATTAGGCTTGAACCGAGTAACACCACTTGTATAACGGATATTTCCAAACTCTTTTGCGTTAAATATCCATTGCATACTAGCTACTTCTTCAGATTCAAAGTAGTAGAAATCCTGCCTCTGCTCAATCTCCTTAATTAGGATGTATGAGTTCTGGATCTCAAGTACTTTTTTATCTTCTGTGAAGATATCAGCTCTGTGGAGGGTGCCATCCATGGCTTTGAACAGAAATTCTCTGTGCTCTTCATCGAATAGATCTTGCCAATGCGTATGAAATAAGCTCATTAACTTATGCCAGCCGTCATTACGTGGACAACCCGGAGGATAGGCAAAATGTGGAACGCGCACCTTTCCCGGTCTTGCCGTTAGTATCACACGGTCCGGATCACTGGGAGGGGCATCGTAAGCGGTACAGCCTTCAGTAGCTTCTACTTTTTCCCCGTTCTCATCGTACCCGTAGCGCATGGTCATATGTATGAGTGTTAAGATATTGTAGATG
>ERZ1740056.162-NODE-162-length-10823-cov-6.593982_pt1 | contig 10823 bp, 2 predicted proteins | sample MGYA00581746_ERZ1740056 | MGnify/ENA primary metagenome ERZ1740056 (study PRJEB43018, sample SAMN04849745) | marine metagenome | isolation source: floating plastic debris | place: Pacific Ocean | collected 2008-09-01 | study: EMG produced TPA metagenomics assembly...
CTGTGTAAAGCGCTTTGTAAAGCAGACCACACACACACAGAACTCCCACATTCACAATATTGGATTTTCCGACATGCAATTTTTAATCAACTGTCATTTCCACATTTTTTTTCCAATATCTTTGAAATTTCATTCGTGTACACAAAATATGTTGAAGTATAAAATTTTAGGCAGTTCTGATAAAGTTGACAAAATTTACGCTTCATCAAAAGTTGTTGTGCCATTTTTTGCACCACCCGCATACATGAACATGTCCATCTCTTCTGATCCCGTTTTAAAACCTTTCCTTCGAGTTCAGGAACTGGATTTACTGTGAATATAAATTAATCTTATCCACTTACTTACAGGCTACCACGGAGATGAATGTGAAATAAATCATTGCGACTCTGCACCATGTGAGAATGGTGGAGAATGTAAGTCTCTTAAGGGTGGCTTCCAGTGTACGTGTAAACCTGGCTTTGGAGGTACCAGATGTGAGGTAAGTATTATACTATCATCTGTTGTTTGAGTAACCGCGACTCAACAAACAGCAGGAAATCTCTAACCAAAATTAGACTATTCCTTGATATGCAAATCCAGATTGAGCAGATCTTTTAAAAAGTTTTATGAACTTCTGAAAAGCATTAAAAATATAAAAAATATAACTGGTATCTTTTACCAAAACAACCTAAATTGGAGTACATATTGTTGTCTGTAGGATGATTTGTGTAAGCCGTCACCATGTGGTGAGAAGGGATCGTGTGTACCTCTAGATAAAGATTACAGATGTGACTGTGCTCCGGGTTATGTAGGAGAAAACTGTACTACCGGTAAGTGCAACTTAACCAAACCTGAGTTCCCCTCTGAGGTCAGGCGACTTTGGCCAAGACTTTTTGTCAATATACCTCTGTTACCTTCTTGACAATCTCAGCTGGTCATTTTCACAAAATCATTGTTCACAACAGGACAGTGCTTGCAATCGGGTAGCCTAGTATTGTAACAGCACAATTTTCTCAGCTCTGCTCACACAACCTCGTATGTGCAACCTGTTCTATCTTTTTGTTTTGGGAAGCTTATTGACCAAATTTATGAGGCAAAAATTTCATGGTGGTCCAACTACAGGAAAACATGTCGGTGATCAAAAATAGTTCAAACATGGTGGCACCCTCCTAACTGGAGCAATCCAGTGGAAACAAGTCTCAACCATTTGAAAACAAATTGTGTTTATGAATAAAATAATGGATCTTGCCTTTGTGCGTTACCTCTTTCAAGTGCTAAAATCTGGTAGAAAATTTGGCAGTGCAGGGTAATGTGTTACCTACATGTAGTTTACAAATATTTGAGTCAACATGAGTTTGTTGGTAAATTTTCAGTATTTAAGTGACGGCGGGGATCAAATGCATTTCCATAAATGATTATCCTCTTGTAGATCTGTGCTCGAGCTACCCCTGTGCAAACCTCGGAATCTGTGAGCGTCTTCCAGGAAATTACTCGTGCAAGTGTGTGGTCGGCTTTGGAGGACCTAACTGTAAGATAAACCTGTGCGAGGAGAAGGCGTGTAACAAGGCTAATTCCATGTCTCTACAATGTACCTATAACAAGCTCGGGGAGGCTCTGTGTCCGTGTAGACCAGGCTTCACGGGCGATCGATGTGAGGTTAGTAGTAGAGTTATGTGCGGTTTACGGTTGCGATTTACAATGATGTGCGATAAAAAAAAGTGGCCGGGCTGGTCGTTATCCATGTGGTTTGCATAATATATCCTTGTCTTGTAAAGAAGCATTAAGCCTATACACGCAAGTTAAAACCTTGTACACAATTTGAACTTGTTTGATATAAAAAGCTTTAGTAACACTAAAATCAAGCCCATGGGCTAAAATATGACCAATCCTCTTGATTTGACAGCACAATCTTTTCAATTTTTAAAAATGTAAGAGTTATGTTCGCTTCATTAAGAAGCAGCCGACTTCTATTTTAATCACTACATTACTGCTACCAATGCTATTGTTTGAAAATAAAATACTACGGGCCAGAATATCAGTGCCAATAGTTATTATATAGGTCAGGATTGGCTTATAATAGCATTGAACTTTAACAATGGGATGGGACATGGGTATGCACAATGGAGGTTATGGAGTTGGAATTACAATGCAGCTAATTTGAGAGCCACATGGTAGGAAACCTGCCTGATATGACAGATTTAACTAAAAGTTTTCTATCAGTTTTGTTGCACCTGTATCTAACCAATGAAGTTCATTGATCTAACATTGTAGAGAGATGTCAATGAATGTGATCTAGGGAACACCTCACCATGTAGGAATGGTACTTGTACGAATACAATAGGGTCATTCTCTTGCACATGTGATACAGGGTAAGATAATTACTAATTAGGAATATTCAACTTCCCTGAGATATTATGGAGCACCCATGTTAGCTAGCTTGCCTGCATAGACATTGACCTCAATGTCTATGTTTGCCTGTCACTGCGTGTATTCAGATTATAAAATTTTTCCAATGGTAGATTATCAGATAGCATTATGAACAGTAATGCGACAAGGACATTATTATTTTTGGCTGGCTTATATATATCAAGTTGATAAAGGAAATGTCAACTGTACTAAAAAGTCTGCGATGATATTACATGGTAAACTATACCCCAGAACTATTCACTTCAATGAAAAGATTATCAGACCTACTTACACAATTTCACTGTATCGTATCCTTATTCATGCAGATTTGAAGGCGAGTTGTGTGACAAGGAGATAGATTACTGTGCGGTACAGCCATGTAAGAACAGCGCTACCTGTACCTATGACCTGCAGGGATACCAGTGTACTTGTCGATCGGGATACAGAGGCAGGGACTGTGAAGTGGATCTATGCCAGCCTCCTACAGGCTGTTTGTATGTATCAATTTTAATTCTCATAATTTTTTTTTATGGTAGGTGGAGTCACATTTTAGAAAAAATGATAGACCTATTCTAACATATTGGGTCTTGTTGTTGTTAGTGTAAAGAGATGTGGGTATTTTGCTACTGTCATCAACCATACTTTAACCCTCATTGTTGTTTTCTTTGCAGGAACAATGGAACCTGCAACAGGCTTCCCAAAGGACTATCTAACTGTACATGTGTGGATGGGTTCGCCGGTGACAGATGTGAGATCAACATCAATGAATGTGCTTCATCACCTTGCCTGAGTGGCGGAAGCTGTATGGACCTAATCAACGGCTATGAGTGCAGCTGCCCTCCTGGTTTCGGTGGGGTCAATTGTGAGATCAACTACTGTAACACTCGGCCATGTCAGAACTTTGGTGTTTGTCTTCCAGCGCCTGACGGGTTCGCTTGCGTATGTCTGGGTGGTTACAGTGGTAAGCTCTGTGAATCTGATCTGGATGAATGCAAGGCCACTCCATCTCCGTGTAAGAATAACGGAACCTGTGTAAATACAGTCGGCTCCTACGCCTGTAACTGCACTGCAGGATATATGGATAATGATTGTGGAACAGATGCCTGCGCTATCAACCAATGCCGTAATGGTGGATCATGTGAGCGGACTCTAACAGATGGGAGATTTAGTTGTAAATGCCCCCCGGATTATGATGGTGACTTGTGTGAGAATGAGATTGATGATTGTGCTTCAGGCCCCTGTTTGAATAGTGCTACTTGTGAGGATGGAATCGAATCCTTTACTTGTAAATGTGAGGCAGGATTTAGCGGATCACGATGTGAGTTTGATCATTGCCAACCCAATCCTTGTGAGCACGGAACATGCCGTCGGGATGTTCCGGGTAGTCATAGTTGTATCTGTGAAGATGGGTTCTCTGGAGTTAACTGTTCGGTCAACATAGATGAGTGTAGTTCCTCCCCTTGTCTCAACTCTGGTACTTGTGTGGACCTTGTAAACAAATATCAATGTAACTGCCCGGGTGGCTTTGCTGGATACAACTGTCAATTAGATTTTTGTGCTCTCGGACTCTGCCAGAACAATTCAACCTGCCTTGGTATACCAAACGATTATGAGTGCTTATGTGCCCCTGGGTTTTCAGGAACAGATTGCGAAGAAAATATAGATGATTGTGAGCCACACCCTTGCAAAAACTTTGGCATCTGTGTAGACAGAGTAAATGACTTCAGTTGTGAATGTCTAACTGGCTACGGAGGTAAGAACTGCTCCATTGATTATTGCAACCCTAATCAATGTCAAAATAACGGTACCTGCATGAGGGAAAAGGATGGATACAGATGTGCATGTCCATATACCCATACTGGATTAAACTGTGAGACAGAGCTGAATACATGCCAACCCGACCCTTGCATAAACAATGCAACATGCAGAAACAAGCACATTGATTTTGAATGCCAATGCCATGGTGGCTTTAGTGGCAAGACTTGCAGCATCGATGCATGCAAACCATCTCCCTGTGCTAACAATGGCAGCTGTGAGCATACAACCGATGGATTCCAATGCAAATGTTTGCCAGGATTCTTAGGGAATCTCTGCCAGACAAACGTTAATGAATGCCTCTCTTCCCCTTGCTTGAATGGTACATGTGTTGACGGTATTGACAAGTACAGCTGTAGCTGTGAAGATGGGTTCAATGGGACAAACTGTGAGGTGGATCTGTGTGATCCCTCACCATGTCATAATAATGCCACATGCCAACGTCTTCCAGGCGGCGATGTGAAATGTGATTGTAGGCCGGATTTCACTGGAAAAAGGTGCGAATTACAGATTGATGATTGTGCTGGGGATCCCTGCTTACAAGGTACTTGTGAAGATGACATAAATTCATACATATGTCAATGCCCTCCTGGAGTAGTCGGTCAGCAATGCCAAACAGATTTATGCAATACACACACTTGTAAGAACGATGCGACATGTCTCGGTACACCTGGAAATTATGAATGCAATTGCACAGCTGGCTTTACTTCCTCCAAATGTGATGTTGACATCAATGAGTGTCAGTCCGCACCCTGTCTAAATGGTGGAGCGTGCACAGATTTGGTTGCTGACTATGAGTGCCAATGCGCGCCAGGATTCTCAGGGAAATCCTGTCAAGTAAACATTGATGAGTGTGCATCACAACCATGCTTGAACAATGGCACATGCTCAGATCTGGAGAATGGGTTTGATTGTGGGTGCAAGGATGGCTTTATTGGCGAAAGGTGTGAGATTGATCTCTGTGGAGCACAACCCTGTCAGAGTGGAACTTGTGTGCCAACGGCAGGTGATTATTTCTGCAAATGCTTCCCCGGTTTTGCTGATAAAAACTGCAGTACAAATACTGATGAATGTTTCTCAAATCCATGTGCTAACCATGGAACATGCATAGATGGAATTGCTTCCTACTCCTGCCAGTGCCCAGCAGGTTACAAGGGTGATAACTGTGAGGCGTATGCTTGCCAGTTCAATGGACCTTGTCAGAATGGTATTTGTGAACCAAGCCTCAATATCGACAGATTGTCTTGCAAGTGTGAGATAGGCTTCTATGGTCTGAATTGTGAGCGAAACTACTGTAAGGATCCTGAGCCATGTGTGAACGGCGATTGCAAGGCTATAGCCTCAGGCTATCAATGCCAATGTGACCCAGGCTATAATGGTACTAACTGTAACCAAGACATTGATGAATGTGAAGACAGACCGTGTTTCAACAATGCCACTTGTGAGAATCGCCCTGGATCATACTCCTGTAACTGCCTGAATGGTTTTGTTGGTCAGCACTGTGAGAAAGATTTATGTGACCCGGAGCCATGCAAAAATAATGGCACATGCCGAGGCACACTTGGAAACTATGAATGTGATTGCCAACTGGGATTTTCAGGAAGGCATTGCGACATTAACATATGTGACACCACACCATGCCAAAATGGTGTATGTCAACCCTCGAGTAGCACACAGGCAGTATGCATTTGTGAACCGGGTTACAAGGGTGCTTTCTGTGGTGATGAAATAAACGAATGCGAGTCACAACCATGTCTCAATGAAGCTAACTGCACAGATCTGGTGAATGGATATCAATGCGAATGTGCTGATGGGTTTAGTGGTTCAGACTGCGGGGATGATCTCTGCAAACCTAATCCGTGTGACAACAACGGCACATGTTTTGGAGCACCAGATAGTTTCAGATGTAGATGTGCAACTGGTTTTACAGGTCCTAATTGCACCCAGAATATCAATGAGTGTGAGAGCTCACCTTGTCTCAATGGTGCTAAGTGTAATGACACTAAAGGCTGGTTCCTTTGTCTCTGTGAACCAGGGTATACAGGTGATCTATGTGAGACAGACATTGACGAGTGTCTCAACAATCCATGTGTCACTGGTAACTGTACAGACCGAGTAAATGACTTCCGCTGCGAATGCCCTCGTGGTGTGGTGGGCAAGAAATGTGACACAGACTTGTGCAATCCGGACCCGTGTGGAAATGGGACATGTTTAGGAGCTGTCGGTGCATTTACTTGTTCATGTACCGATGGATTCACTGGTAGGCTATGCAATGTGGATCTTTGCTCTAAAGACCCATGTGGCTCTAATGGTGAATGTTATGGCTTACCTGATGATTATGGATGTAAGTGCAAGGACGGGTTTGTGGGCAAAAACTGTGATGACGATTTGTGCTCCCCTAATCCTTGTGTAAACGGAACATGTGTTGGTGTGAAAAACGATTACAATTGCTCATGCGATGACGGATTTGCAGGCCCTGACTGTGACAAGGATCTTTGTCCATCCTGTGTGAACGGGGAATGTATCAGGACAGCAGGCGGTGCTTCTTGCAGCTGCGAAGCGGGTTGGTCTGGCCAGCGCTGTGAAAATAACATTAATGAATGCACCACACTCAACCCCTGCAAAAACGCAACCAAATGCATTGACCTCATAAATGACTACCAATGCGAATGCCTCCCTGGGTTCATTGGTAAGGATTGTGGCTTGGACCTTTGCATAACACAAAACTGTGACATGGGCACATGCAGCCGCTTTGATGCAAGTGTCAACTGTTCCTGCGATCCTGGGTTCGAGGGAGAACGATGTTCTATAAATATAAATGAGTGCATCAGTAACCCATGCGTACACGGAAAATGCCAAGACCTTGTTAACTCATACAACTGTAGCTGTGACAATGGGTTTACGGGATTAAGATGTGAGCAGGATATTGATGAATGTAGCTCTTCTCCTTGTTTGAATGGCGCTACCTGTAATGATGATGTACACTCTTATCAATGCGAGTGTCCTGATGGTTTTACTGGAACACACTGCGAGAACAATGAATGTGATCCGTCACCATGTGTCCACGGCGCATGCCAGCCAACTAAAGGAGGATTTAACTGCAGCTGTCAGGCTGGTTATGATGGTGACCTGTGTGATAACAACATTGATGACTGCAAACCTTCCAAGTGTCAAAACAAGGGTACGTGTATTGATGGGGTAGATGATTTCAACTGTAGTTGCAAGGATGGTTTTGTTGGTAACTTATGTGAGAACGATCTCTGCAAGAGTCAACCTTGTGAGCATGGTAGATGTGAGCGCCATCCTAGTAACCGAACGTGTGCATGTGAACCTGGTTGGGAGGGTGATGACTGCTCAACTAATAGTGATGATTGCCTTCCTCAGCCATGCTTTAACAATGGAACATGCAGTGATGAAGTTGCCGCATACAAGTGTCAGTGTCCTCCTGGGATAATAGGGGTGAATTGCCAGACAGACCTTTGTGCACTCAACCCCTGTGCTCATGGTGATTGTGAGGGAACAGATGGTAATTACATCTGTCGATGCCAGCCTGGATGGACAGGCCCGAACTGTGAATCAAACATTGATGACTGCGAACCAAACCCATGTGAGAATGGTGCCCCATGTAGTGACTTGGTCAACGACTACTTGTGTAGTTGTCAGCCCGGATATGATGGTAGAAATTGCTCAATTGACTTGTGCGAGCCTAATCCATGTGGATTGAGTGGTATCTGTAAAAAAGCCAGCTACAATTTCACTTGCGCTTGTAAAAAGGGATTTGAAGGTGACCTGTGTGAGGTGAATACAGATGACTGCAAACCTGATTCGTGCTTCAACAACGGAACATGCAAGGATGGCATTGATACCTTTACATGTAAATGCAGTAACGGATTCGCTGGAGATAGGTGTGAGCAGGATCTCTGCAATCCAAACCCATGCAATAATGGAAAGTGTGTTGCGGAACCAGGGAACTTTAGTTGTGTTTGTCAGGCAGGCTGGGAAGGTCCTAGATGCAATGTCGATACAAATGAGTGTGCTGGATCACCATGTGCGGCTGGTGTCTGTGTAGACAAGATCAACAGCTTTGAGTGTAAGTGTCCCCTTGGTAGAAACGGCACATTGTGTGAGGTAGACCTGTGCTCCTCGTCACCATGTAAGAATGGTGGCACATGTAATGGTGAGGTCGGTGATTTCAGCTGTGCATGCGCCCCTGGGTACACAGGTCAGCTTTGTGAAGTTGATATAAAGGAGTGTAGCTCATCCCCTTGCTCATCCAACTCTACTTGCATAGACGGGATCAACAAGTATACTTGTGATTGTGATCCGGGCTTTAGCGGCGAGGTTTGTGACATTGATTTGTGTATGAATCCGAATCCTACTTGTCGTCATGGTACATGTAATAGAATCAAAGGTGGGTTTACCTGTACCTGTGAACCCGGGTACACAGGGACGGTATGCTCCATTGACATCAATGAATGTGATCCTCACCCATGTATGAACGGGGCTCAATGCCTGGATGAAGTAGCGAATTTTTCATGCAAATGTAATCCAGGATATATTGGACAGCGATGTGAAACTGATCTGTGCAGCGCTTCTAGTAATAAGTGTGTTAACGGAAGCTGTACGCGATTGGACGGAGGGTCTTCTTGTGTCTGTACACCTGGCTTTGCTGGTGATGTGTGTGATATCAACATCAATGAGTGTTCATCAAACCCTTGTCAAAACTCTGGTAGATGCTTTGACGCAGTGAATGGATACAAGTGCCAATGTCCAATCGGCTTTTCTGGGAACAACTGCCAGAATGATGTGTGTCAGATTAAGCCATGCGAGAATGGTGCATCCTGTACTCCTCTCGGGACAAACACACGATCCTGTACATGTAAACCCGGATTCACTGGTGAACGATGTGAGGTTGACATCAATGAATGCGCGTCGTCTCCCTGTAAAAACTCAGGAACATGCGAGGATGGAGTGAATGAGTACAAGTGTAGATGTCAGCCCGGGTACAGTGGTGATAAATGTCAGAACTGTGTATGTGATAATGAGCTATGCAGTGGACATGGAGCTTGTTCTGTAACATCTCAAGGAAACACTAAATGCACTTGTCAACCGGGCTATGGAGGCATATCATGCCAAGTGAGTTTTCGCCACAATTAGCTTTATGTGCACATGCAGTAATATGAGAGATGCTCCTCATTCCTCTTAGAATGTAATAGAGCCTGGGTGATGTAGCTATGCCTTAAAAGATAAGTTCCAAATTCATATCATTCTGTTTGTTGAATAACGCTCTTCCAGCCAATGATGGCTAAAACGAGCCCAAAGCGACTGAGTGCTGCAATACTTTTTTTATTGCTCAAAGCTTACAAATGCCTCTACACGTACTGCAGGCGGAATATAGAAGCCATGATTTCTTTGCTGCAATTGTAGGATATCACAGACCTTTGTGTGACTGTGACTTGTCAGCAAAGTGCAGCTTGTAAGGGCACAGCGACGGAGTACATTTGTCAGTGCCCTCCAGGATATGGTGGTAAACTTTGTGAAAAGGTAAGAATAATTGACATCTCAGCCTTATTTTGCTGTTGGTTGTCGAAAAAGAAGATGCAGCCCACTGCATGTTTGGACATAGTTTTTGTTAACTACATAATAATAATTCTTTTGAGCGAATCTGGATGAAGATGATGTTGTGGGCAAGTGTACTTGGTTAAAACTGAGATGAATTTTTCCTTTTTGAGATGACTAATTACAGTAGAAGTATCAGCGGGAGTTAGTTTTTTTATAAAATAAACTTTAATTAACAGCACTCCATGGCATAGCAGTGAAGGCTAGTGACCTAAAAATCTAGCCAAAATTAACACCCCTAGCTAGGTTACATCTCAAAGATGCACAACAGAAATGGTAGATATATGCCCCACATATTAGGGGTTGGCCTAGAGTTTTCTCTCAAGTTTGTTGGAGATGGCATGGCAACATTGAGCAAATAGGTCTGCAGTGTAGTGAGTTCTTATACTGATCTGTGTTATCAGTCACATAAGGGTTAAACTGTGAATGTGTAGTTGTCTGCACTTGACAATTGGTAAGATAACTAACTTCACTCACAGATATCCCTGTATCATTCCTCAGGATGTGTGTGGTGCTACACCATGTGGACAGAATGGAATATGTCAGCCAGCTGACAATAAAAACAGATACACATGTCAATGTAACTATGGCTGGAAGGGCGATAGATGTGACATCCCGGGTGAGTCAATGCTACTCAATAACTTAATTACACATATGTAAAAACCATATTATATTATATGCCTATGGCAAAACCAAGAGGCTTCGGAGAGTCTTACATACGTGCAGTGACTGATTATAAAACAGGTAAAAAATTTTAGGTATTATACTAACTTTCTTAGAATGTCAGTGCAGAGCTGATAATGGAATGGGTCTACGTGTAACCCCAGACTGTAGTAGCTACGCCCCAGTCGCAGAGCTTAATGACGCCAATCTACAGAGCTGTCCAAAAGGTCAGGGCTTTGACTCAGCTTTATGTGGCTGTATTCCTGAAGAACTGGCCGTATGCGCATGTAACCAGGTAAGTGACAAGTAATTCAACTACGATGCGTTCTGTGAAGTTTGCA
>ERZ1740056.163-NODE-163-length-10815-cov-8.401580_pt1 | contig 10815 bp, 5 predicted proteins | sample MGYA00581746_ERZ1740056 | MGnify/ENA primary metagenome ERZ1740056 (study PRJEB43018, sample SAMN04849745) | marine metagenome | isolation source: floating plastic debris | place: Pacific Ocean | collected 2008-09-01 | study: EMG produced TPA metagenomics assembly...
ATATCCCAAGCAAAAACGCTGCCAAGACAGCAACATGGAAAAGAAAGCTCATGTCCGAACAGGAAAAGTACAAGCAACCCACGGTAATAGTTTAAGTGAAGTGTTTGGTTAACATTTACATGTTGAGGATAGAACGGCACTGTCAAACATGTCACTAGCACTGAACATTTTTAAAAAACACACTTTAATACATGAGTTGGTACCACTATCGCCATATGACCTAACATTGCAGCCTGACATATTGCCATAAGCAACACCAGGGGTGGTCGCAGGTACACGTCCTCAATCCCATAATAACATGTTACGGTTATAGCGGCAGGGTGTGATCAATAAAACCCGGGATTTGTGTGCTCGATTATACACCTCTTGAGCTGCTTCTTAATGGCCCTGTAGGCATCGGCAGTCAGGTGACAGTCTTGTATATTGAGGTGCTGCAGTTGTCGACAACCCTTGGCAATGGCCAGCACGCCTTCATCTGTTATGGCATCGCATGACTTAACACTCAGCTTCTTCAGCTGTGAGCAGTGGTTAGCAACCATGAACAGGCCATCATCAGTAACATCACATTTACCGAGGTCGAGTGACCTCATACGAGTACAGTTCTGTGCTAACAACTCTATCGAGTCATCAGACACAGCCTCACAGCCTCGAACATTCAAATATCTCAGCTTACGACAGTATTTGGCTATGAACTTCACCCCTACATCTGATACTTTGTCACACTTTGCCACACTTAGGTAGCGTAGATTGAGTTCTAGTTTAGACAGCTCTCTGAGACCGAAGTCAGTGACTTTACGACAGTCGCTAACAGACAGTTCACGTAACATGTTACAGCTGTTGGCTAAGTATTGAATGCCCACATCGGTGACCCTGGTACAGCGCCGCAGGTAAATGTACTGAAGTTGTGAACAGTAAGAGGCAATGATCTGCATGCCAGAATCGTCTATTAAAGGACAGTCAGTGAGGTCAAGAAGCCGAAGGAAGATCTGCTTGCTAAGACTGCCGTTTGCCTGATTGAGGGCCTCCGGTGTCAGACTGATTGACGTTATAGACACACATCCTGAAAAACAAAATTATATGAAAACAATCACATCTCAGTATCAGGATAATGGCTAAAAAACAACACACCTGTTCATGAAACAATTAAGTTTGATTGACCTAATGGTTTAAAACACTGACTGACCCATACAATGCACTATTCCCTTGACGCAGTTTCTTAGTGGGTGTCATTACTCAGTTTGTTTAGATCAGGTGCCAATATTAAACTATCATTAAAACATACAACAAATTATAAACCTATCTCTTGTCAGTGAAGCAATAGGTAAAAAAGTGTAAAACACTTTCTTGCAGGCTGTCACAGCACCTAGATACACCTGACATTGCCTGTCAAGCATGCCCCATGTACTGGTATATAGCGGTGATACATATAAGGTATGCAGCGACTCAATCAAACTTTTAGAGTTGGGTTGACTCATCATAATGTCAATTTTTACTGACAACTTGATTAATGACGGTGATTTACTTTTATTATATTGGATGCTTTAGGATTATCAAAAGGAGTTCTAGGTTATAAGCAGGTTATACAAAATACGAAAAAAGATTTATTTTTGGGAAATAAGGGTATGTACCTTAGAAGTCATCTCCATTTTCTAGCTGGACACCAGCTGCACCTTCATTTTTATCGCACCATTAGCCTACACTGAATTACTTTTGGCTCTCTTTCACCAGTATTTTATTATGACATGTCATGCACATGCAAGTTCCCCAAAAAACTCAGAGAGTTAAGTGCTAGCTATGTTGAACATTTACTCAATGTGGCCAACAGGGTTTTACCAAAGGTGTAACAGGTAGATTTTCCCCAGTGGAAACCTTTGGAGCCATTGTTAGCCGATAATATTTTGAAGAGGTCAACTCTGGCTAGTCCTGAACTGCCTTGCAGGGGGTAGCAATATACACTACATAAACATTCAATCAAAATCACAAATTAAAGAAAAGGTCTTTTTAAAATTTGATACTGAACCAAAACAGTTAATCTGCACTCATTGTTGAGCTTTTGAATGTATGTACCACATGACCAATGAATTTTACAATTAAAGTCTAGGGTTGCAGTTGCTTAGTTGGGAGGATTATCCGAGCAATCGCAAGCCCTGAGGACTGAAAACTGAGATTGATTTAGTCCATCACGCTTCATATCAGAGTAAACCTGCCATATTGTATGATTTTCTTTATATGCCACCAAATAATTTTACTGCAGCAAACAAATTATTGTTTGAGGTCAACATAGCCTGCCAAAGCTGGTTGCAAACTGAAAAACCTTAGACAATGAGATGGCAATACCATGAAAGATCAAGGCAATAAATGGCACTTTCAAGCCACAGATATTCAAAAACTAAAAATAAAACACCGCAAATTGCTAAAGCATGAATAACTGTTCCAAACACACAAGAATGTAACGATAAGACTTTTATTTGGGTTTCAAATCACGCTGATCTAACAGCGTTATTTGTAAGCAAATTTCTTCCACACCTGCAGCCAGCACAACTAAACTTGATAAGAACTGTAATCGCCTATAAATGATAATAAAAATATTTCCCACCACAATCGATGCCTGGCTAACCAGGGGCTATTTACCGACAGCGATGACTATTATTTATAGGCATCAATGACCAACACATGACAATTTTACATGTGAATGGTCAATCTATCTTCATTTTCACACTCAAAAGATTACCAGTCTTCGAGAAACACAAATTCCTGTCTTTATTATAGAATTTTATTGCTTTTTCAGGTCAAATGCCAAGTAAATAGCCAGCTAGAAGCTTGTTATTTACCATCTGGCACTCATGTTATTGTCTTCAATAAGTGAAACCAGTCCTGGGAACTGAATTGAGATTCGCCAACTCTCACCATGAACCCTAAAACCTCACAAATCGTCTTATCACCCACCAAGAATAGCAACCCATATAAATGTTGTAATATCAAGTTCCAATCACAATCTGTACAGAGCTTTGGTTGGGTAGACCCTTGGTATGTTATCATCCCACATCATCATAGATCACACAACAACAAATTGTTCAAGTGTATAACATTTCTGACTAATGATGCATCGTCCTGAAAAGTTGCCAGGAGCCAAGAGCCAGGAGAGCAGCTCCCAATCTTTTCCTCAGCTGTAGGTCTGAAGCCCTGAAGGTGTGAGTTATTAGTAGCTGAGTTAGCATATTAAACAAATATGAAGAGTTTAGTGTAGGGATTGGATGACATTTCCCTACTGGTATGAGATATGCCTGTTTGCACTACAAACAGCAATGTTTGCTAGGTTACTTACAAACACTTTGCTCAACTTGAAAGGAATAAATCATTACTCTAGGGCCTACCTGTGACATTCAGATGCTGTAAATTGATACACCTCGATACGACTTCAGCCAGTGCCATGTTTGTGATGTTACTGCAACCGTTGAGTTCTAGATGCCTCAGTTCTGGACACCGACGGGATATTAGGTGTAGCCCTTTGTCGGTGAGCCGGAGGCAGCGTTTCAGATTGATCGATTCTAGAGTCAAACAGACGTGTGGTGTTTCATAGCTCAGCCGCTTGAGTAATAACTTCAAAGCTTTGTCTATATTGAGGCTTTCATCGTTTATTTGTATTCTGGTCCACAGACTGGGTTCCCAAACTAGATTATACCACCGTGCGCACACCCTGGCACACCTACACAGATGGTTAGTAGGCAGGTATGAGAATATATTGAGCAGTGCCTCATCTGGAAGACTTTCTATGCTGGTATACCGTCTACCGTTCTGCTTTTTCAACATCAGGTCATAAGGCGAGTCTCTCCACTGCTGAGGTGGGGGAGGTGTCATGGTACTGGCAGCTGGTCCCACGTTTATCGGGGAGTAATGTGAGTTTTTGTTCAGTAGACGGGCTTCATGTGTTAAATAGTGGGGTGGAACACCCTCAAAGAATATGTCGTTACTGCTACTGGAAGAAGCGTAGCCAGGGTTCATCCTGTTAGATCTGGCTTCATCCGTATCAGGAGATGAGGATCTGAGTTTATAGGTACTAAGGCTAGAGTTACTGCTGGATGGAGGCCGGTGCCAAGTTGGGCTGTCACTCGCTATACCGGAACTCGACTCAATCGGTGACTCTATCAGGTCTGATATGTCTGTAACATCATCAAAATATACAATTACACATTGGGCAATAACAAGTAAAAACTTCCTGCCAAAGTCAGCAGTGCCACTCGTGTTGACATAAACTACCAAGTCATACAGAAATGGTGCCAAACACCAACCAGTCACTAAAGACAATGTCGAGATGGTGATATGATTCCCATGCCAAATCTAAAAAAAATAACGTAGAGTCTGTGCAAACTTGGCTGGACAAACTATCGTGGCAACCACTACAGATCGTAAAACATCAGTGTCGGCAAAGTTTGGGGGTAAAAGTTTGCACAAATTCGGTGAGAGTTTGATGATGCAGGTTGCCAAGTCACTAATACAGTGACTTTTGGAGAGAACAATGACATCAATAAGGAGACAATGGAGAAATAATAGGAGCAAAGTCAATACTGAGACTTATTGATGACTGAGTCACTCCAAAATAAAATCAATGACAAAGTCCAGGCAGCAGAGAATTGGTACCAGTAATTGTACAGTCCTGTCATAAATCCAGCTCGTAGGCTACATAAAATCAAAGGTAATCTCCACAGGCCCCTCTTATTTATGAGAAACCATAAACGCCCTAATTCCCCAAATGCAACATTCTAGCACTCATTTCGCTGTCACACATCTGCAACAGACTGCACAAAAATGTGAATTCGTATAAAAATATATGACATAACCAAACAATGAGCAAACTGTTTACATATTAATTACAAAATAATAGCTGAAGTAGCATTTGATGCACTTAGATCTAAATTTTTACACAGGTGGTTGCCACTTGCAAATAACACAATTATCGCAGAGATATTCATGGTTTGGCACTGGAAAATGGTGAAATCAAGGTGATACATAGGACAGTATGCGGATAAATCGGATATTGGTGACCAGATTAATCGGTGCTTACTGAACGCTGAACTAAAAGCAGAGAAGTAGCACTATCTGCGGGCATGGAGTGTCAACACAACATGCCTGAGCAATATTGAGCACTCTGCAACCTTTTAACAGACACAATCACCAGAAAGAGACCAGGAATGTTAAGGAAGTAAGAAATGCTAATTAATTTCCACATTTTAACTCCTGCAGATTAAAATCAACTACGGGTCCCTCATTTTAATTATTTTAACCAGACAGAATTGAGGTAAGCATAACCTACTGCTATTTTTATAAAAATACCAGCTCATCCCACACACTGCAGTCACAGTTTACTAGAGGTGCATTCTACAGTCAGATCTACAGAAATGTGTTAATTTTATGGGGGTCGGAGCCAGCGCTGATTGATAATACAGTTATCCATCCCGAAAAATGCCATAAAATACAAATAAATAAGCAGTTTCAAGTCAACATCAGAGAGATAAATTAATAACATCTCTGTCATGTAGACCTCTAATCACCAATTTCCAACACAATGAACGAGTTGGCAAGCTGATCAAGTGTGAAATTTAATGGGAAATCTAAACCCAGTGCTTCATTCATGAGCATAAGTTAGGATTCCAAAGAAAACACAATCAAGCCTAAGTTTATCTACCATCGAGAAGTAGAGCCCTGACCTACACATCGGTAGCGGTATGTTTTTGACATTAAATCCTCAATCGTACCAGTTTGTACTCCTTGATATCCATAGAGAATGCCACTCTTTCCTGCTAGAACAAACTGCCCATTTAATTCATATCACACATGTCATGCTGACTTGGTTCATTTGGCAGCGGGATGGACCGACAATGCCACCCTTGTCGACATTGTCAAGGTGCCAATTCTTGTGCCAGCACCAATCAAATGTCACAAACACAATCATGTCACTTATCCATGACGGAACAAATCACGACACCTATTTCATGTTATCTAACTATGGTGTACATGCCATTATCTAACGGCCTATGTGCAAAGTTTAATGGTCCATGCTGTACTGCGTTCGGTCGATGTTGCTCTCATCTCTGCCAGTGCACCTGGAGTCTCTCTCCATCCACTAATCACCAGAGGTGGAGAGAAAACACCATGAGAATTTGTAGTAGTGCCTAATACTTATACACCCGTGTACAACTGTTAGTCTAAGTGCTCAGACTCTAAACTAGTGTAGGGGTGTAGTTAGTGGCACAGACTCTAGTCTGCTACACCTATGCTGCTTGTGCTTCTGTACATGTATTAAGTAATCACATCTTATATACCGGTATTTTATGGAGATGAGCCAGAAAACAAGAGCATTCACACACAGGCTGAAATGTGGTATTTAGATAACAACGTGTAACAAACACAGCCAATGATCGACACCAAAGGCAGGGTATTCTACTTAGAGAATTTTCTCCATCAGATTTCACTTGATCTCATTCCAGTTCCACTGACACACAGGTAAAGATTTGCAACTAACAGCCTCTACTTCACGCTGTTTAGGTCCTAATTTTCAAGGTTTTAAGGCGCCTTATCAGATGATAACTGGCCTTGTTAGAGCCTCTGGCTGTCGATTTGCCATCAACAACAATGGTGAACAAGATAAGACCTAATACCAATCACGATTGTGTGACACTATAATTTTCCCCTATCAAGATGGAATTGTGTAAGCTCAATTCTTAGCGCTTAGTAGGCCATTCTAATTCTAGAGGGTGCAGTAACACCCGATTCAAGAGCAAATGATTACGTTCCAAAATTGTGTTGAACTAATATTATTTTGCTTTCAACAAGGCCTCTCTTCTATAGATTTTATTCATAGTTTTACTTGTACAATGTCACATTGTTATTATAGTTGAACAAACACCAGAACAGTCAAGGGCCTAGTTGTGTTGTAACAAGGATTATAACATTATCACAGAGGGAGGTGAAATTCAGCTTTTTTGTGAAGTTTAATCACCAATTGAAAATGCATAGTATGTGTAGGTTCAAAGCTTTGATGAAGCATAAAAACACTCAGCGATACTGCTGCATACCATTCAGCAACCTATACTTTACAAAATTCTTCCAACAAGAGTCAGAGGAGTTAGCCAATAAATTACAGCATACTCTCACCAATGAAATAAACTTATATTTCTCTCACAGTTGCTCTAATTACCCAACCAAATAGCAACAAACATGTTACTATAATAAACTTACTTGGCAGCGGAAAGACAATATTGACAGTGAGAAAGGAAAGTATGGGTTAGACTCAACATTCAGTAAAAGTGTGAGAACAAACTATATTTAGACAAGGTAACCTAGAATGATAAACCATGTTGAGACTTTTTCGCAATTAGATGTCATAGAATGACAAAACAAATCAATGTTCAGTTACCAAAAAACATAGCCTGGCCAAAACAAAGTTGATTGGCACAAACTTGGTACTGCTGGGAATTCCAAAATTTTACTGCAGCGTGGGAATGTAAGATGCCAAGGATTAATGCTAACTTAGACACCAGATTTGCCGTGCATCCAAAATTTTAAGAAAAAGATAAACTATCCATAACAATTACACCCACCCAATACAGCAGTAGAGAAAATACCAACAACAAGAGAGGAGGGTAACCAAAGCAGCTGCTACAGAATCAGTTAATGTGAGAGGGTGTGAGAGAAACAGCTTAACTCAAGTACCAGGTATTAAATCTCCAATCAGAGATTGAACGCCAATTAACCAAATAATCCTCATCATCTACATAGTTTGGAAGAATAAACATGAGACTGAGAGTGATATGTTAATAAGGTTTCACTACCGTTCGTTCGCATTATTTAGGATTACTATAATCTTAAATCAAACCAGGAGTGTATACTTAAGTAGATGACAAATAAGTGGATTAATGGTAAGATGAGAGAACCAGATAGGGTGCTGTTATGTGTTGAATTAGAAGAATGAAGCTTTGATCACTTGGAGCACAGGTGTTAGTCTAGAACGCCAAATTTTGTGAGAAAGTATGCCCTGGTGAGATGGGTAGATTCACGTAATCTGACCACAAGAACATAACTTTGTGGCAGTATACGTCAACTTTGTGCTTTGAGCAATCCTTTGAAGAGAAATCATATAACCAAGTCTGACAGTAAGAACTCATGATTATAACCTCTGAGACTAGCATGACTGAGACTTGCGCCAAGGGAGGTTGACAGAGAAATCACATTAATGAGTGACATTTTGATGTGCCGTCATTTTCAATTAACATTAACGTGGTCAGTAAGTCAAATGTCGTAATTTGTAATATTATCCCTGTGCATAGGTATACAACTGGATTTTCACGATGCTTCTGTTACATAACATAACCACTACAGCTTCCAGTGTTAAAACAGCGTAGTTGTTGTGGTGGTTTTGAAAAGGAATTGGATCATCACTTTGAACAGAAAAAAAACAAGGTTGAAACCATTGAGTTAGAGTGGACCATGCGAGTTAAATTATATGCATGGTTTGAAGTTGAGTACTGAAAAGAGATTAAAAACATAGAGCACACTTATACTATGTTATTTAACATACCCCTATTGTGAAACAGGTCATCCATCAATCCATCCCAGTCTGTGAACATCTGAGGACTTCCAGCCATATGTCGAGTAGTGACAACGCCTCCACCAACTCCACCTTCTGCCATTATAACATTTACTAAGCCTAAGCTGTGCCTACGTGAATTGTATGTGGGAGATTGTCACCTTTAAACTGACAAATATAAAGAAGAGACGTGAAGTGGAAATAAGAAAACATGAAGTGAAGTGAAGTAAATGCAGGCGGTACCATCACCACAACTATTTCTTGGTTGACACAAGTAACTGGTCAATCTTTATGAGCTCGAGCCTTAAGCACAACAGTTAAGGCGCACACAAATAGAATCATTCAAATATTATTGGGATTGTTGTTGGCTTATTATTCGGTGAGTTTAGATATGAATAGCAGCTGATGTGACTTGCTGCATGACAACAGTCGTAGAAATCGGAGCTGCCTCCGTATTTTTTGTACTCATAGCTTGGCATGTTAGACTGAAGAGGAAAGGTCCCTTCCCAATGAAATGATATAACATATACGCTCAGTGAAAACAGTATTTCTACTCCTGTATGACAGCAGCCCCACAGCAGCAGGCACACCAAACATAGCTAATTAGGAGTAAGTGGAAGGAAGTACTCCATACATAAGTATATGCAGTCTATGTTAATTCTATCATTGGTCTATCACATGAATCAGGGATTAATACTCCCTCTTGCATTAATGAATTGTATGAATTTGCTGAAGAACTAGAACTAGAAGAAGTAGAAAAGAAAGATTTCTCTCTTACAGCTGAGTTATCTCTTACACAGATCAACTTGCTCAAGTCAAATAAAATTACCTTCTGTTGAGTTCTTCTTATGTGAAGCCAATACAGTCTTGGCTATCCCACTCAGCTCTGCCAACACCACTTTTGTCCACTTTCCTATAAGAAAGATCACAGTCAAGCACCCTAGCGAGCACCAGCTTCAGTCCTCACTACTCTATTTGTTATTGTGAGCTCTGTATAATTTGGCGACAACAGCAATAGCAAAACATCTGGGTCACACCTTCAATTATGCCTGTTTTCGATAACCTTTTATATTAGTTTCTTTTATCTTTTCATATGTCTATTGAAAACTACCCAACAAATACTTTCTGAATTAAATAATTATTATTAAATAGTGCAAAACCTTGCTACAACAAATCTATTTTGGTATTTTTTCGTCACCATGCAACATACAATCATCCTCTCCAGCAGCCAGAGCTAAAAAATCTGTTGTAAGCTGTGCCAGCAGCGACTCTCAAGCAGAAGGTTGAGGGATTTCTTTACTGGCCAAATGTCAGTCCAAATTCTACTCATGTAAGACCTTAATTATGCTGCTGCTGTATCAGAATGAGGATGGAAGTGTTAGTGTAGAATTGAAGCAGACCATCTAGATTATGGTGTTACTCAGTGCTGCAAATAACACTAGGTAAGTTAGTAAAGTAAGTTGTGTATGCTTCCTCCTGTTTGTTTGTGTGTCATTAACACTGTTGTGTTAGAAGTTTGTCATGTCATGTACTCCCAGACAGTCACTGTCTTTTGGAATCAAGTTGGGTATTGACTGTCAATATAGGTAAATTGTTTAGTAGATTAGCACTGGTAAGTATGAGAAGATAACTCAAAGTTTGAACTCGAAAACTTAGGAATCCATTAGTGAGTGTATGGTCACACAAAAGGTTGTTGTTCTAATCTAGGGATTTTTAGGCATGATGAGACCAAATCTATTTGGACTCTATTTTGTGCTAACTCTGCTCCTTTATAGGCTTTTAGCCACTTTTTAGCTCAAACACAAGACAGTTTTTGCCGGTTTTCCGCAATACTACTAGTTTTTGGGTAAAACTAGGCAGTCAGATTTTCTGGAGTATACGCCCCTGGGCACAACAGGTACCCAGCTACAGCAACAATGCTGCTGACACAAAATTTCAGGCAGTGTGTTGTGTAGCCAGGTATTGACCAGACTTAGCTTTGAACTTGCTATTTATGTGTGTTTCATGGTGGCTAATCTTTAAATTGTCAGTAAAATACACTATCAACAATGGGATTATGTTAATCACATCAACGCTAATGAGTAAAGTACTTTCCATCCTACATAATTGATCACAACTAGATCCCAACAACACGACAACAATAATAAGATAATAGGCTCATATTAGTTTGACACTTTTGCCAGACTCAAATCACATACGGGCTACAACATAATGTGAAGCAATGAATAAAA
>ERZ1740056.164-NODE-164-length-10803-cov-8.550707_pt1 | contig 10803 bp, 8 predicted proteins | sample MGYA00581746_ERZ1740056 | MGnify/ENA primary metagenome ERZ1740056 (study PRJEB43018, sample SAMN04849745) | marine metagenome | isolation source: floating plastic debris | place: Pacific Ocean | collected 2008-09-01 | study: EMG produced TPA metagenomics assembly...
ACTTTTCTACCCCAGTGAGATGACATAACGTCATGAGTTATGTAGCTATTTATGGCTAGTCATTTTTAGGTTCTCACAGACCAGTCTAGTTTGTGTGTTTTGTCTATGCATAAAACGTACATTAGGCCTTATCTGCTACTGGAGTTGTCCAAGCTATGTATTGGGCAGATAATTCCAAAAATATTTCTTGTATGAAAGGAAACGAAAATGTTTCCTGGGTGCAAGGAAATTATAATGATAAAAGAATTGCACTGAGAATCCTATCTGTTGACTTTCATTCAGATATCTCCGAGTCAAAAAAGTACTGCTGCCAGCCACAGTTGATGTAAACAAGAAGCAAGTCTTCAGATTCCACCCGTCATCCGACATGAATGTTTACACTGACCTGTACACAGACCGTGACGCAATGCGGCTATTCATGTCCATACACCTCATAGAACACAACAACGCAGACCCCTATACAGAATCATGTATGACAAGAGTCATTCGTATCGTTGAGGGAAAGGCAAAAGAAGCTTATGGGAGACGAGACTACTTCAGTGCTATGAAAGCCCTACTAATAAAATGTTATCTGACCCAAGGTTCAACATCCTCAGTGCTGGTTGAGTCTTACAAGTATTTTCACAGCTTGGCAGCGGAGATACGGCTAGTATTACACATATCAAAATCACTGATGGAGATATTCAAATTAGTGATGTCAACACCAGATGACGGTCATGCTGTCAACCTCAATATGCTGAGCAGACAATTCACACATAACCAGAGGCTCCTGCTATCTCTAAGTGAAGATAACATGGTCAGCTTAACCATGACACCGCCGTCGTTCAACAGACATATCAGAGTTAAACTGAGGTCGATGTTAGACATTTCAGTAGCTGAGCCAAGACTGCTGATCAATGAGCAATCCGTGAGAACCATGTCTGAAATTAATCACACACTTCAGACCCTCTACACTGAGTATAGTAAAATAGCCTTTTCCGCTCTATGCGAAAAGTCACAAGTGTCCATAAAGTCTTTGTAATGAATGTCGGTCTTAACTTCAGCACTTTTTTCATCAAAGCAACATGAGGAAATAATTTTTAGTTTCTTATTATTGTAAGCACGGATTCATATAATGCATTAGCATTTCTATGTGGCGTAGAAAATCCTAAATCCATCATAATGAACAAGCTATGTTTCCCCACAGACCTCTAGCATATACTGTTACCAACTAACTGGTAGTATAAGAAAAACGTACATGAGTGCCTGCCAGCTGTATCCCATTTTATTCAGATTAGATGCTTTGCTATGCAGGCTGACAGGTCAATCTAGTGAAGTGCAATGAATTCTTAAGAAAGGACAACTCTACACTGTTGATCAAATACTTTAAAGCGCAATGACTAAGGGAGAGAGAATGCTTGTGTTGCTAGCAGTGTATTTTTACTTAAATGCATAATGAGTCATGAGTTGTATGGAGTGGGTATAGGGATTGTAATAGGCATCTGTATAGCAGTGGCTGCACCAGCCACTGTTCTGATCTGCGCCTGTTTGAAAGGCAATGAAAGTGAGGATACGAAATATTACTCAACATTTTATAAAGGCATGTACAGGTTCGTACGACAATTAAACATCTCTTCCAAAACTCACCAAGTCAATATTGCCCTAAATTTTACAAACATTTTATGAATGTTTAATCCTAGAGAGGCTTTCTGGACACAGCAGGCTGACGTGTAATAAGAGTAGGTGACAAATATCTCTCAACAGACATGACGTAAACCCAATCAGGATAATACAGTAATCATGTTTTCTACTTTAGACAAGAGTCCTCGTTAATGAAATACAGTGCTCAAAAAGCTGACAGAAAAAGTGCTGACATTGGTGGTGTAAGGAGTTCTCACGGCTCGGCGCTGTTCATGGGACAAGGATTCGGAAAACTAAACAGGTAATCGACGGAGCCAGCGTGTGTTGTGACTAATGTTCATATCTGACTGGGCAGTGCAGAAAAATGACACCTGTTTAATCAAGTCGAGACACACAACCTCTCATGCAGTTTTCTAGATGGAAAACTAATGTTGCATTATGATCAGATAAAGGTTGTAGGTACTAGTTACAAAATACCGTTAAAATAACCTTCTCTTATTCTAGCTCAACGCTGCTGAAAAACTCACCATTTTTGGAGCATGCGATAGACGGAACGATATATGATGATGTGAGTTAAGAATCGCTTAATTAATATGATTTATTCTGAGAAATAATTATGATGAAATAATAGTGAAATGAAAATAAAGTAATAGAAAAAAAATACATTTGCTCTTCATAATAGAGGCACCGCTGATAATTATTTGGAACCCAAACCAAGCCTAAACCTATGCATCCACAATTCCTAAATATCACAATGCAAACATCCAAAGGTTGTCTCCAGCGCTGGCTTGCTCGGTAGGGTTGGGGCTTTGGATGGCAAAAAATGGTCAAAATTTTACCATGAAATTAATGGCAAGCTTGGGAGGGGCAGGATTTGCTTCTGAAACTTTGAACCTCTGCCCCTTTCCCAGGAGACAGCCCTGGCTTTGCACATTTTTTTGAGAAGCGCAGCCTTACCATCTCAATTATTTTCTTTAGAAACCAGGTAATATTGCTGCTACACCTCACCTTCCTCCAGCTGATCCCGGACAACTGGGTCGATCCAAATCTGTACGTAAACACAGTAAAGAGCTTCGTGTAAAACGCCAGAGCGGAGGCAAGGTATGACACACCCTTATGATTGTGAGATTAAACCTCAAACGAGGAAGTTTCAAAAAAATTACAAATTGAATATTTTTGTTTTATTTTGTTCTTGATGATCCCTTATTATCTATACATGTATGAATTCGAAATGGACTCGGGATGCAAGGAGGCCAAAAATCATAATTATCTGGAGTTGTCTGTTCAATATTTTGAGGACATAATTACTGCGGGAAGCAGTGGTATACCAAAAATAGTAAACAAAGCCGACAATACCAACACAACTACTATACATGTGATATCTATATTCTTGGCCAGGTTGTGTTGGATGATTCAGATCCCACAATATATGAGCAGAACCCTGACATGGGCCTTGGCTCCAAAGCCATGGGAAGCCCTGAAAAATTCGAGGATGATGAAAATAAAGATGGCAAGAAAAAACACAAGAAAGGTCACAAGAGACATGGAAGAAAACACAGAGGTAACAAAGACAGGCGTGAGACAGAGAGGCGTGAGACAGAGAAGCGTCCAACAGAGAGACGGCACTCAGAAAAGCCTAGCGATGGTGAGAGTCCAGTGAAACTGCTGTTTTAAAATGGCTTATTTTGGCATGCAAAGCAGTCTCTCCCAGACAGCGAAAGTGGTAATTCCCAAGCTGATCAATGCTTCATAAAGGGTTGTATAATATTATTTAATTAAGCACTGCCCATGAACAATAGCCGACTCACTATGTGGATGGGTGGCTCATTTTTTCTCCAGACACCCAAATGATCATAGAGGTGGGAGCAAGGAGGGAGTTGTTTGGGTGGATCTACAACCAAATTGCTACATTAATTATCACTGACAACGCAGGTTGCAGGTACCATGTACCATTCACTGTGAAATTCACAGGTTGCTGCCTTTATCTGGTACAGCAGTAGCTGTGTACAGCGCTTGGTATTTTATCAATATTTTATATTAAAATTTTGACAGCTTCAGACTACTTGTCATCATATGTAGCAGCTGAAAATCTGGCACAGGCTGTCAGTGCACTGGAGAAAACCATGGCACAGATATCAGCAGCTCAACAGTCTGCCCGTAACTCACAAATAAGCTCACCAGATACCAAACGAAATGTGAATACTAAAATTTATCATATTTGTTACATTAGTGTTACTGTTTCGGGTAAAGAGAGCATGTCAAGGTAGTATTCGTTTGACTGTTTGACTCCCATTCATAAACCATAGCACATCGATCATCACAACAAGGTACTCCTCAAGGGTAAACATTGCCATAAGGAACCGTAACTCGAATCTGACATGACATGACCTGATCCATAGAAAAAACTTTATTAATATTTAGTACCATCCACTTTCAGACTAGCGAACATTAATTCAATGCCAACTCCTGCTTCTATGTCTGTTTCTGGAAATGAATAAAACCCATCAAGAAGGCTTTTAATGAGCTGTCTCACCCAAATACAATGAAAATTCACTGCCTGCCACATAGTTTTAGTAGAGGGATTTATTAATCACTTAAAATTGTCGCCAACCCTGATATGCCAATGAAGGCCTCCTCTTGCAAATGGTTGTGGAGTACCACATGTTACAGTAAAAAATAATACACCTGGTATAATTACAGTATGAGGCGTTAGTGAGCAGCCAGCATATATCTGACTCAAAGAGAGGTAATGATGATGTTAGCAGGCAGTCACGGAACCTTAACTACACCCCACTACTCCCGATACTCGCCGGGGCGGCAGTCAAACAAGAGTTATCCTCACCAACCAGAGGAGACCATTTGACAAAGCAAGGATCGAGCACACAACCTTATCCTCAGTATAAAAATATACCATATCCATCCGTAACATCAGGGTTTTCAGTGCAGCCCACTAACTATACCACAGCGCAAAGTTCTAATTACTCATCTGGATCACGTCGAAAGAGAAAACGGCGATCATCCAGAAAACGCACTCCGTCTAACGATCAGCAAAGTGCCTATCCCTTACTGACAGGTATCTCTGAGTCAAGTAAAGAGAGACATCATGACAAACAGAGTAGTAGTAAGAGGCGTCACAGGCACCACAAACAAGGTAGCAAGCTTGATGATATCTCCACCAGGCAGAGCGGTCAGTCACAACTACACCGATATAACTATCCACAATTAACAAACGATACGGAGTCTCGACACCGAAAAAGGCACCGCAACCAGCCCAGTCACTCCGAGCAAATGTACATGTATCCCTCCATAGCACATGGACAGTACGGTAGTACAACAGGGCGTATTCAAAACTTGACATCAATAGCTGATAAGGTTGATCAATATCCGGAGCAATCGCAGCATCCAACACAAGAATCACTCGACAGACAGCTAGGGCCGAACTACACAGCAATGAGTGCAACAGCACCACCAATATATGCAGTAGGCCTAATGGTGCCAATGAACTTTGATAACAGAATTCGGCCGGTTTAGATAATTGCTACAATCGGGTAGGCTACAACTCCTAGATGACAATGCTTAATTTCATCATATTTTATCCATTTATTGGCACAATTTATTATCTTTTATATGCAAAAAGGCTACTCCAGTATTTTTTCATATCAAAAAATACAAGGTCAGCATGACGCGCCTGGGAATAGAACCCGATTTATCGCCTTTGTTGCCGGAACCAATCCCTCACAAAACCTTTAATTTTTTTTCCAACAATAGATCCAAAAAAATAAATTGATAGAAAATAAGCCTCGTTTGAGTATGCGGATCATAACAAATTGCTTACTTCTGACTGCCTATGCACATGGTGTATGGTTAGGTAGTGGTAGATCAGCCACCAGAGTAACCAGACAGAACATTCTGCATTGTGCCATAGTATGAGATAATCTAGATCAAGTTTGATCCGTTGCCTGTATTGAAGTTGTTCCCCTCGACTTTAATACAGGCAACGGATCAAACTTGATCTAGAGATGATATATTGCAGGAAAATGAAACTGGACTAGAAATAGTTCATATTAAAAAAGATCCATCTTGTATGAAAATAACTAATTTCAAATGAACACTCATCTTAATATTCATCGTGAAAACAGTGTAAATGTTTTTCCACTGCAGAAAATACAGGAGTAAAATCCTAGTTATCTGAATATACATGGATGGAAATCTGACATAATAGTGATATCAAGGAAGTCAAAACATTGTATAATTGACACAAGCACCTTATGGAAACATCACTTACCTGCGAAATGGAACGGATAATCCTCAAAAATGTTTCTGTCTACTTTTGTCTCATACATCGACCATATTGAGACAGATTTATCTTCTCTCTCTTCTGAATTTGTCACTTGAGAGTTATTACACCACGTGTCTGATCGGAGTTATCACGCCACCCGTCTGATCGGAGTTATCACGCCACGTGTCTGATCGGAGTTATCACGCCACGCGTCTGATACGAGTTATCACACCACGTGTCTGATATGAGTCGTCTTTTTACCAGTTTTCTTCTTGAGGCTCTCAGCCTTACGAGATACTGTCTTGTTTGAACCAGCAAATTTCTGTTTATCACCTCTGTGGAAAAAAATGAAACAACACTCATGGAATGATTTTTATCTGACTGCTGCAGTTCAAGGTCAAGTTATATATCATGCACTCATAGTAGGCTAAATGTAGTTAGTGTCTGCCTAAAATCCAAAAAGATGAACCATAATGATAATTGTGACAGTGAGAGAACCTGTATATTTTTGGACCTTTCGCAGATTAATATTCCCAGCCTTTGACTGACTTATGTGCATGCTTTGTTCCTGTGGTTGCTAGTAAATGGCAGTAAAATTAAATCTTTGCACTATGGCTAACATATTGACGAATGCATCATACTTGGCAAAAAACTTTGGTGAAAGATAATATTGATCACTAGAGCGGGGTTTTCTACTAGAAACCTACAAGAATTCGATTTTCATTACATATTTTTGATCTAGCCTGCCCGCCAGCCTGTATCCAATTTGTGTCCAACCAGAGGCCCGTCGGACGCGTGGCAGGATGACAAGTCAGTCTAACTTCGATTCACTTAGCCCGGATCCAGCGTAGAGTATACAATGTGGTAGATCGACAACATTATGAAGTATGATAGAAGATCAGGATACTCACTTTGCCATGTGTATTTTGTTTCTACAGCCCTGTCCTCCTTCCCAGTGCTGAGATTTAGCTCTGGTCATCGACGAGTCACAAGAAACGCACGGCTTTGTCAATGAGAATCCCTGTAGCAATGTCAAAATCCATCTTATTAGCAATACGAATCAACCCTCAATTTCTTCTTTTGTACCAGGCCATAGTTTTCGCGTTACACAGCATATCCAACAACAGATAAAAACTTTGCCTTTATTACAAAGCTAAAAATCATAGCAAGACATAGACACGTAGTTACCACCACATCAAGGAGTCATAAGCTACCTTTATTTGATAACATTCCATGCTTAAATACAATACAATAACTATCATGAGTAAAACCCATAAAGGAGACAATTTTTACCTGCTCTTTGGAACAGAATCCACAAATCATACGATTAGCCATCTCCATCACATGGTCTGTCTCTTTCTCGTCGTGGCATTTGTCACACGGATATAGTTTACCACAGCACGGGAACCTGTAACAGCCAAGTCACAGTGTTACTCGCTTCAAATATCAGAGGAGCTTACCAAGTTACAGCCGAAATCTGATAGGATAATACTAAGAATCCTGATTTAACTGCTCACACACAGTGAAGTCTGGAATAAACTAAATTATAATAACGCTGCATTCTTCTGGCAGCATGTGATTTAATGTCAGGTGAACAAATTTATTGAGTTTTGACGCCAATACAAGCTAGTTTATCAAACATCTCAATAGCAAGTGTAGTCATCTAGAACATTTTCAAGATGATGATAAGATTTAATATGATGAAGTTAAGAGTGGCAAAGGAATATATGGCAGGATGACATAGAGAGAGAGAGAGAGATCGAAATTAACCTTCATGCATGGTACAGAAGGGAATGACACACGGCCCTTATTTGATAATGTTTTCTTTTGTAAGAACTTAGGCTATACCACTCAGAGCAGTACACACGAAGCATCGTAGTTTCAATATTATACATCAGTACTCATGCCATTCAGATACAACCTGATATGCAATGATGGATACACAGGAGATATGGAATTCGACTTCCAGCACATTTCCCATGGATTTCATTATTTTTGGTACCACTCTACCGACAGACAAAGTTAATTGTTCAAGTGTAAGTTTCATCTTTCTATCATTCATATTCATTGCAAGCTAGTAATTTGATTGGAATTTGAAGTTGAGTAGATTTGATATTACTGAGTGGTACATGTTTTACACGTATGTACATGTATGTACATGTATGTATGTATACAGGTAGTGGATGTAGTAGAAGACACTGACTGTGTACCCAGTGAGGATATAGCTAGTATACTAGCAGCAGTCATCAGTTCACTCGGTATAATATTCAACATACTCAACATTATCATAGCGTCTCAAAAGTCATTTAAAGGATCGCTGCATGTCTATCTAATAACTCTATCAGCTGTGGATGCACTTTTCCTGTTAATCGTCTCCCCACTGAGATCTTTCAGATGTGGAGGATGTTGTCCGCCACCAACCACAACAGTAAGTTTACCTAATCAATGACCACATTTTTACTTTATATGACAAAACAGTTCACTTATATACATGAATCACAGTAAAGTTCATTACTTTGGTTGGGGGACAACTAACCATAGTGTAGACATAACGGTTTATATATGTGATACCATGGGAAGCCATTGGGCAGAACTATTCTTCCTCTCACAGAGAATATGGAACGAATCACTATTCCTTTAAAGTGCTTTGTGAGGATGGGTAAAACAAAACCAAAATCTATTACTCCTTGATAAAACCAAGGAGTAATAGAACTCCTTGATATGACGGAGTGAAGGCCTATTATTTTATACCACAATCACTGTACAATGGTAAAGGTTGTCAGAAAATTTCTAAGTAAAAACTTAAACAATTTTTCAAACTTTCATTGAATTTTTCAGCAGTCTCTCTGCAAGGGCGACAATGCTCTTCTAATCCGTTTTGATAGCAGTTTTAGTGTCAAAAGGCCTTAGCGTTGTACTCTATCATGATAAGTTGACATTGACGATAATAATGAAATTTATTATCATGCTGCGCTAAATTGAGTACCCAGAAGTATTGAGATTTTTATGCAGCTCTTACTACGTATACTTATGTTAGTTGTAACCATAAACATTGTTAATATACCTGTTTATGGTTATCACTTCCCTATGCCTCTCCATTTCTCAACATAGGTAAAGCTGTCCATAAAGTAACCCTAATGTTCTCAGTTGGAAGAAAGCAATATTGCATAACTCAGCACCCTAATTTCAGGTGTGAAAGCCCAGCCTGGGAAAATTATTCACAATGCTTCATTCATTATACCAACAGGTTCGGTTATCTTTTCTCCAACAGGCAAAGTGTTATGAGGTATTCGTGTACCTGCCCATTGGCAACATGGCGGTGGTTATAGATACATTCATCACCGTCACATGGGCCGTACAAAGACTCGTCTATGTTCACAAACCTCAGATTATAGAAGATCACAGGTATTATCTGTCATGCTCATCACATCTGGAATGCATGTTAACGATGCAAAAATACAGCCACAAAACTAAGCCCAAATAGTTTAATACATACTTTTCAATAGGTTTCAAAACACTTTGAGAATTATGCTTTTGTTATGTTTAGCAGTGAAAATGAATGCTGTGGCATTATTTTTGTGAAAAATTTTATGTATTGTCTAATCTTTCAGCTCTGTGCCGTGGAAAACAGCGGTAATCGTTGCGGTTTTTTCAGTGCTCATTCACATCCCATTTTACCTAAAACACACCATCGTCGATGGGAAGGTGACATCCACAGCATTCAGTTACTCGGAGGAGAATCTCTATTACATGACTTCTCTGTTTGTGGTGACAAGGATAATCCCTATTGTTATACTGCTGATTACGAACGCCCTACTGCTGAGATCAGTCAACCAAGCCATAAAAAGAAGAGCATCCCTCGCATTCGAGAGGATAAACATGGCTGAGGTAATCATAAAGCTGCCTTCCCTAGAGAGACACAAAAAATGCGTCGAACTCCCGATATTTATATCTTGGCAGGTAACAATGGGCATGTCCACTTTAGCTACTAATAATTATTTTCACAATTATTATTGTCAGCCCAATCAGGTGGAAATGGAATCTCGAGCAGTGCGGTAATGGATTTCTGTAAAGGTTTTCTCTTTTATATTCTCATCACTCTATGGTTATCATCATTAATTGGAAGCAGACAGCATTTTACGTTTCAGTGCATTAATTGGTAGCTAACATGTAAGCATAAGACATGACACACCTTGTATACAGTTCAGAAAAATATTCTGTATTTTCAAAGTAGAATCTGTTACATAATATTCACAAGGTAAATGCCCACCCTCAGAGCAAATGAGTAACCCCATTCATGAGTTCATACTATTAGTAAGAGTTCAGTTCAGTTCACCCTGTGTATAGATTTTTTCATAGAAGCAAGAATTTATTTTCGCATAATTTCTCAATTACAGTTTCAGTGAAAACAAATGAAAAAGTTTAAAAGAAAATTTCTATGCTGGCTAGGTGGGCCCATGGTATCAGATTGGTATATTTTGTCATACCCTGCACACAAAAAGTATTCATCAGCACTAATTTTCGGCATTTTCGCTAGTTGAGGTAGCTAATTTTAAAAGTAGCTAATTTCACTCTATCTTTATATATGTTATAATGGAGGGAAACCAAAGGAGCTAAAGTAAAATTAGCTAATTTACCTGATAAACTCACAAGTGTGAAAATTTTTACCAGCTAAAATTAATGTGTCTAGGGTATCTATTTTATACTCTTCAAAAACAATCTTAAAAGAAACCTGATTTACGACAATAGTTGACTTTAGGTGTTGTTCAAAATAATACAATACCAAGACCATTAAACTGAATATTGAGCGTGGGCCTGCGTGTATAGCCTTCCATTGCTCCCATCCTACATATCACTCCCCCTGGGCCTATGAGCCATTTTGCCAAAACATGGGTGTCACTTCA
>ERZ1740056.166-NODE-166-length-10789-cov-6.509968_pt1 | contig 10789 bp, 6 predicted proteins | sample MGYA00581746_ERZ1740056 | MGnify/ENA primary metagenome ERZ1740056 (study PRJEB43018, sample SAMN04849745) | marine metagenome | isolation source: floating plastic debris | place: Pacific Ocean | collected 2008-09-01 | study: EMG produced TPA metagenomics assembly...
GTATTAATTTGTGGATAAGTTAAATAAATAAAATCACATCAAATTTTAAAATGATCACATCAGGCAGTTTAGCATGAAAAACACTACATAATATTTGGAAGTTGCATGCCCTGTTATCAGGAGCAGACAAAATGAATTGTCTACAACTGATAGCTCAGCACTGCTGTGTTTACTCATATCATACTTAACTCAATATTTTGTCTCTGGGAAGCATATATATATATATATATAAAGATTTATAATTTGGAAATTGTAGTGTTCAAATGATAAAAAAGACATTGGTTTGACAGACTCGCCAACAACACAGCATCAGATGATAAACTATTGTTTATATAAATGCTGAGTGTTTTGAAAACGCAGAAATTTTCGGCGTTATACTTGATATATGGTGGTTGAGTGTGTAAGGTTTAGATTTCTGAGTGATTCTGGAGGGTATAAGAATTTTGTACCATAAGCTTCACACCAGTCATCAGAATATAATCTTATTGGTTCCCACGTTGATACCGATATTCGCTTTAGAGCTTTGTCTGAGTGTTTAGGTGAGGTTTTATAGATAAGTCTAGGCAAACTGTCTATTCTACCATCTCAGTACATTCCTAAAACACTCCTCAGCAAACCCAGGTTCTTCAAAATATTTGCGACGAACCCATTGGAAAAGTGAAACTTAGGCAACATTTGCACTTTCAAGTTTTTAAATCCACAAATAGCTTTTCCAATACCTGCCTCACTTTTACTCCCAAAATATTCATTGCCGAAAATTTGAAGCACCACAAGATTTTGTTGTTTAGTCCACGCTAACAGCTGGCGAATGTATATATATATTTGGAGTCCGGTACCGCATGTGCGGAACAGCGCAAAGACAACGCCTTGTTATTTGGTGTATATGTCAGAAATGAGTAAAACTTATACCAAACATCTGGAGAAACGGTGACCACAAGGCTTTCAATGTTCTGTAAGATATTGGGCTGGGTTTCTTTGAGCTCTACGGCATTATTTCTGCAATCCATGCAGTTTGTCTCGAACTCCAAGTGTTTAAGACGTCGAAAGTAGCGGTTAAGTTCTTCTATTTATGAAATATCTGTGAGGATGAGTGTGGCGCCAGCTAGCCGTTCCAGTGACGAGAGATCACCGCAAACACGACGCAGCTGAATTCGATCTGAAGGATCTGCGGGATCTAGGTATATGTGATGGTTAGGATGACATCCTACCGACCAGTCATTGTAAAGACACTTACATTCTTAATCCTTTAGCAGTGACACATTGCCGACCTGGTCCAGTCTGTGAATGACTTGTTGTGAGATCACCAACTGAGGAATGTCAGTGCGGGTCGTATCTGTCCTTTTCAATTCCATTTGAAAATTGATTACTTAGAGAAAAATCACCAAACACTGCAAGTTTTCTAATCCAGGAATCAAATCAAATGAACAGGATGGAAACTGCAGTGACTTTGCGCAGCTCTGTTGAACCACCAGTGTTTCTAGAGTGTCTACAGTCATCAGGTTAGATATACTGTTTGGAGTAATATTCTCCCTTTCGGAACCTGACAGATTCGTGAGTATAGCGCTCTTAATTTCTATGGTTTTCAGGCTGTCTGCAACAGCCTCATTAATTTCAAATAATGCCAGTACAGTATTCATCCATATTACTGGATGGTATAGCTTGTCCCTCAGAGACTTACAAACTTGAACTAGAAGACGGATAGTTTTCTTATCTAGGAAACCACAAATGTGAAACAACACGTCCGTGTGTAATTTAGCAAGGTTTAATCGTGTAGAGCTCTCCATTTTGACAAGTACCGGTACTTCTCCAATACAGTGCTGCAATACAACTTGATATGTATGCGCATGTGGATTTGCGGAGTGACTTAAATTTCTATAGCACTAAAAATCAATATCCTTCTTAATGGTTCATGCTGGATTTTCACACAACACAAAAAACACATGTTGTGCTATGGTTATTGTCCAAACCTCAAAGTTATGTTAGGAGTTATGCTATGAACTTGCATTTTATCCTACATCCTGAAGATCTCGCGACAAAATGCCGTTGCCCAAGACCCCAATATAAGAAATGCTCGCCCCAACGCAAAACCCCGAACACATAAATCAGTGGGGGACAAATATTAACTAGCAGAAAATCCCAATCCAAACCCAAAAGATTGGACTGAGATTCAGTCTAGACCACACTACTGATTTTAGTAATTCTTTCCACTCATCACTGGTTAGTTTGTGGATACGAACTTCTCATTGTCAATGCACACAACCCACCAAAGCCAAAACAATGGCAAATAGTCATGTTGTGAGTTGTGTGCCCACAAATAAAACAACCTACACTAAGGCCATGAACGTCGAGTCAAACATGTAACGGTAATGGTGTACATTTATTATTGTTTTTGTTCGAACCAAAAACAATTACAAAACTGAATAAACTATAAAATAAAATTGATATAAAAAATGCTGTTACAGTTTTCTTGCGGACCCTAAAGTACTGATGCTATTTGATAAAAAGCGGATGTGAGACAATCTGGCTGTTTTATCCATGAAAGCATAAAAATAACTGACAAATTCCGCGCTCTTAGAAGTTATGATTTACGTTTGATAAAACTCGCAAGGTTAGTCACCCGCCTAGCCCAGGGACCGGGCGGTGAAATAGTAGTGCCTGACAGGCGAGGTTGCAATTACTGCGCCAGCGCTCTCAGTTCTCAGGCAGGTGAAAGCACACCCGTGGCACAGAGGCCCAGTAGTCAATAGACAGCAGTGGGATCTGAACCCCTAACCTTCAACACTTGCTTTAATGCCAGGCGCTGTAAACAACTGAGCTAACTCCTACTCCTTATTTGCACATTAATCAAGTAAACACAATTTGTTAGAGACAATTGCAATTAAATATACATGTAATACCGGGTACACATTACAATGTACTGTTCATAGAATTTGTGCAAAACCTTATTTGATTTGATAATTTTTATGGTCATCTTTTCTTGCCAAACTTAAAGCAGTGATATCGTGTGTATACTGAGGTCGAGTGTGTAAGTTTGAGGTTTCTTAGTGATTCTGGAGGGTAGAAGAATTTCATACCATGAGCGTCACACCAGTCATCAGAATATTCTCTTACTGGTCTCCACATTGATCGTGATGACTTTCTAAGGATCTTTTTGGAGCTTTGATCCGATGTTTTATAGATTAGACTGGGCAAGCTGTCTATACGATCATCTCCCATAATTCCTAGCAGACTTCTCAATTTTTTAAGGTTTGCTAGAATGTCATTAATCAGTCCATCAGTGTAACTTGAGGGGCTGCATTTGGGTAGAATCAATACCTGCAAGCTATTAAGCCAACAGATAGCCTTTCTTATCCCTGTCTCTGGTAAATTCTCAAATTTTCCATTACCAAATAGATTGAGTACCACTAAGTTCTTACATAATCCCCCTGCTGCCAGCTGGCCTATGTACAGATCGTCGTCCTTCCTTCTGAATAACATTGGTGCTGCGCAGCACAAGTTCAATGCCTTTAATCCGGGCAAATAAGATATAAATGACACAATGTCATTCCGCACTTCCGGATGCATTCTAATCAGAAGGCTCTCAATACTTTCCGCTACATTTGGCCCCATTTCTTCTGAATGAACCGGCAGGTCTGCTGAGTAAAAAATGCTCTGTTCCAATTCGAGGTTCTTGAGATTGGGGAAAAACTGAGTGAATGTTTCTATTTTTGAAACGGAATTGATATCGAAATGCACACCGGCTAGTCGTTTTAGTAAAGGTAGATTTTCACAGCCGCTTTTTGTGTGCAACTTATCTAACAGATCCATAAGATCCGGATAGCGCCGACTGCTGAGACTACATTCCGACCAGTCAATATTAGTAGGCTTGAATTCTAAGTCTTGTAGCATTCCCAAATATCCTAATTGAGTAAACGTGCGCATTGGTGTGGTGAACATGTTTGATTGCTGAATTATCACTAACTGACGAGGTTTTGTAGCTCTTAAAATCTGGTAAAACGTTTCCCCAACTCCTAACCTGAAGTCATGTTCCTCTGCCAGAAGGACAATACATTTTAAATTCGTAAAACCGCGGTTAAAGTTGACACTTGGATATGGCAATCTCAGAAATCTGATGAACATCCAGTGAACTATCAGGGTTTCTATTGTACCAATTGCTAATATGTTGACTAAACTTCGTTGGTTAAGGATTCCATTGTTTGAAGAAGGCATTAGCATCACAGTCCTGACACCTCTAAGCCTGAGACTCTCGGTGGTAGCTTTACTTATTTCAGGTAAAGCCAGTACAGTATTATTCCATAGAGCTCGGTCGTATAGCTTGTCCTTTAATGTCCTACAAGCTTGAGCTAAAAGTGAAATAGTTTTCCGATCTAGGAAGCTGCAGATGTGGAACAATATGTCAATATGCAAATCAGCCAGGGTAAGCATAGAACCACTAGCCATTTTGCGCTTTTTTGAAATGCTAGCCATTTTGAGTGTTTCCTAGGCTAGCTCTCTACTTCTTGCTGTGAATAGGAACAAAACCTACCAAGTAACTTATTACTAAAATCAAATAGAACCGGTATATGCTTATCTTTGATTAGCTACGGGGACAACCAATAACTTGCAATGTGTAGAAAAATACAAACAAAAACAGCAAAGTGAACAAAAGGTTTTGAATTGACTGCCCAATCATGTAATTTCGTAATCGATTTTGAACAATGCATGCAGGCTGTCATTGATTTTTTCTTCACAATTGCAGCACTACTAGTATAAAATGCAGTACCTTTACTTAGTATGGTTTAAAAATCATGGAGAGCAATGCATTACTCCTAGATAATATTAATTATTATTTGTTGTCTGTACCTGATAAAAGGGGGAGCAACTTCTGCTTATACCATGTTTGTTTATTTATCTTGGCAGCAATCACCCTGATTGTGTGAAAATAAAGCTTCACTGCCAAAACACCTTTTTCATTTGTAATCAATCAATGTATCAGCATTGACAACCACAGTTCTTTCCACTTTAAGAGCTCGCATCTCAAATTGAACTCCAATAAACTGATGAATGTACCACCTCACTGAGTTTGCCTGTCCTGTATATTGGTACACAATGACATAATTATCCAATGAATTGAAGAATATATTACAGAATTCATAGATCAAATACAGTTTGATTCAACATCATCTTCAGGCAATTTCATTAAATCGAGTGCAGAAATAAAATAAGTTGTAATTATCTTCTCCTTCTTTTCTTGCCTCCAAACAATCCCTCGTAAGACTTCAGTCTGTTGAATAAATCCTTCTGTTCGTCATCTAAATCTGCCAGAGCTATTAAATACATACATTTTTATTAAGAGTGAAGAATTGTTCAAGGTACCATTTAATGCACAGACTCCAAACCGGTTAGGGTTTGTAACACTTTTTACAACATATGATCGTTGGCGTGTGCAACTCATACGCTCAAATTTGGCGGCTTGCAGCATTGAAGGATATTGTTGTTATAGGAATAGAATTCGATTTCCATCCTTCATACCCCTCTTTATCAGGTGAATATATGATAAAAACGCTCAATCTCATCACTACTTGTCTTCTAAGATTTTAATGTAAATATGGGAATAACACACTCAATTGATTGGTCATACTGATTTATGGGGTTAAAACATTATGTACCGATTCATTGGACCATTTTATGAGACATACCAAAGCAATTGTTGCCTCCTTCCTTGTTGAGAAGTACGTAACCGTGACAACATGTCAGCTGATGACTCTTACAATCTTTATCCAGGTCAAGGTCATACTGCGTCAGATATGTATATGACACCTGACTGCAAATATAAAGCAAACATGCAGAAGCCACGATATATACGCCCAGAGACTCAATAATGTTTTGATTTAAGTTGATGATATGGCCATATTTGAGGTTGAAAATAATGCGATTATCGTTTGAAATTGTGTCGGTTTATGTTTTGGTATTACCTATATATTATTATTATGCCATGTACTCCAACTATGTTCAATTTATGGCATTTACTTATATATAGTTGGAACTCTAACACTTTCGAGCTGTCCACGCTTGTTCAAAGAGAGGACAATTCCCAACATGAAAAATAAATCTGATTTTGGTTGATCCTTCACAAACAAAGTGCTTGGAAACCATTAATCAATGATATAGTGCTCACAATACAGTCTGAGCCTACAAGCGGTTGTCAGCCTATACAGGTGGCATTGGTAAGGGATGGCTTTGTGTTAGCATAGATAAAGTGTACACTGTGTTAGTGGCACTCTCTGATCATCATGATAAGTAACTCACTGTGTTCTAGTGCCATATAGTGTGCATTTACTCCAGCCAAATGTTCCACAGTTTGTCTCTCCAATCTTAACCTGATAGTAACCCTCTCTATAAGCCTGAACTATCTTAGTTCTCTGTACGACCACCGGCTTGTTAACGTCCTCCTTACAACACCAGTGTCTGCAAGTCATATACGCTTGTATAATGATATATAGGTCGTGCATAGCTCTTATACAAGTCATACATATAGGCCTACCTTATAGGTATCACACAAATTATCAAACTGGTTTGCGAATTGACCAGACGAAAATTATATGATTAATTGATAGCCTGGGACAGACTCTCTGCGTGTTTTGGGTGGCTTTGTTAGTTTCAAAAACAAGAACATTCAGCTCTTGGGTGTAGCACGGTATTTGTAGTCTGCACGGATATTCTATATTATTATAACATTTACTTGTATTTTCAGGGAAGTTGTGCTCCGTTGATTGACATTGCTCTTACAAGTACAATCAATGATATCCATACTGCACATTCATACATCTACATGTAAATGTATTCGTAGAGATGGCTTCACATTGTGGCGGTACTAATGCGATTTTTCAGGCCCATTATATTAGATAATTAGAGTTGTTTGCTCACATCATGATGTTCTAATAAGAGTTTTGTGCCCCTATGTCGTGCTAGGTGTGTTGCCCCCTAATGTGACGACTATGTCAAGTTCTGAGAGTCGTGCCCTCTTGTCAACTCTAAGGTGTACTTACTGTCTAGATCAAGTTTGATCCACTTTGCATGCCTTGGAGTTGCTCCCCTTCAACTGTTCATGCCGCCAAGGGGGAGCGACTCCAATGCAGGCAAAATGGATCAAACTTGATCTACTTACTGTCCCGGTCGAGCTCTCCTCTCTCTGAACAGCCTCTCTTTAGTCTCAGCTGGTATTAGGTGCTGATGTCGCTCTACAAACTCCTCAAACTCTCTGTCCTCCGCTGCCAGGCAGCATGCTGCTGCCACACTTAGCAGTACAAATAATGCTGTCACTCTCATTGTAGTGAGACAATCAGCTGAAAATTAAAAGAGCATTATACATGAGTCGGTTTTCAGACTCATCTCATAGAACTAACATCTTGAACGCAAAATCCTACTGCGAATGATAGCATATGCATGTACCTGTAGCAAGAAGATTACATGAAATTGAGATAATGGCCTTTGAATCTGTTCTATTTTGGTGGAAAAATTGTGAAGATAAACTCTTAAAAAATGTGATAGGAGTACACACGCCAATAAAACTGCCCATTTTTCATAGAGCTGGAAATAAGCTTACCAATAATAGATCTGCCTGGAACACTGTAATTAAACTACAGAGACGAAAGGACAATCACTGTGGTCTAGAAGTACTAGGTGACTGAGTCAATGTTCATGTATGTGACCACCTGGTGCTTCCCACCGCCCATCATATCCAGCGCCAAACAGATTATCTATTGTACAATGCTCTCTGCAGTACATGACCAATCCTACGAACACTCACAGTGCCAACATCTTGATGGTTCGAATATGAAAGCGGTTTATATAGTGGGAATTGATTGGGTGCGGTTGGAAGGTGGGAGGAATGGATAGAAAAGCAGGAACACGGAAACCAGGGATATCCAATAAGAATAACTGCTTTGGGGCTAAATATTCATACCTAATTTTCAGGCCACTTTGTGGGATCCATAACTGCAGAAAGACGTTATTCATATGTGCTATATACAGTGAGTAGCAGTGAATTATACGTCAGAAGCTGCTTTCTCATATTATACCCATATAAATGTCACGAGAGGCCTTGCAACAATTTTGCAGGAGAAAAATTTTTGACATGAGAAAAGTGTTTCAATTTTGCTGGAGAAAAAATTTTGACATAAGAAAATTGTTTTAATATTATTTATTTGTTTCTATTTTAGCTATTTTTGTTTTGTAGAGATGAGAAGAGGGATTATGACTTCATGTCTTCAATAGAGGTACTGATACTAGATCAAGCTGATGTATTTCTCATGCAGAACTGGGATCATGTTTTGGTAAGATATCTAATAGCGTAAACCCTAGCCTATTTGGTTTCAAAACTTATAGGAGGAAACTTTAGTGTTTTCACACCCTGAAAATAATAAGCAGTTAAAATTAATGTCTAGCTAAATGTTCAATTTTGATACATGCACTGTTAAAATAATTCTCATGTAGCTAAATTAGCTCCTATGGGGTAATTTATAATGGCTAGGAGCTACTTAATCTTGAAGACTTCAAAATCAGGGTCAACAAATTAATTGAAATAAACAACCAATGAGAGATTGGTTTTTGGGAGTTATGGCATCTTGAAAGATAAAGTTTATCTCATCATCATCAATGAATTGAAATGAAATGCAACCAAAATGAATCAAATAGAAACTGAAACATTCATAGAAGTAGGGAAATTAGACTCTCTGCTGAAATGACAATGGAAGTTGTCGTACCCTAACATTGCATATTGACAGAATGACTGCGCGTCATGCCGCTGCGGCCTAACAATTGCGCTCGGCTCAACGCTCTGCATCATCAAAAAGTATGGTTTATGTCCACATAGAAAGGAGATTTTTTCGATTGCTTTTTCACCAAAATCGTTCGTAGGGACTGTCTTCGTGATCTGAAACAAAAACTCACTTCTCTTGTTCATGATTTAATCGTTGTTAAGCTAAATACCATTGTAATTGCTGTAGCGTTTGTGCTTGAAAATTTGTCAGAAACAAGTAACCGCACTTTTTATTTTAAAATCTAAAAAGAAAATAAGGCTTACTAGGTTGGGTGAGAGGTAAGTTAGTCCATTGGAGACTAGCAAGGGCGACACTTATGTGCGTCAGCTGCAACTGAGCCTAAGGGACCAGATTCCTTAGCCCTGTCAGCCAGGCAGAAGAGGCAGAAGAGAAAAGTCCTGACTGATGAGCGTGGCTAAGCTGGTTTTCATCCGAGGTTGCAGATGTGACAATCATTTGTGTGACAGCCATCCGAGGTAATGCACTACGCCTCATAGGGATGGAGGAAGGAGCCGGGCGGGCCACCTGGACTTGCTGGTGCGGGTGGACCTGCCAAAATAGCAAAATAAAATGTCCCTATCAATGGCACTCACAGCCATCTCTTATGAGTGCCATCTGTTAAAGATCATGTACGAGGCCTACGCACCCGATTTCCCTACCAATGTGTGCGAGCTACAGCCCTGGGTAACCTGCAAAAAGATAACCAAAAAATGGTTGCCTGACTGCTTCACACACTGAGAATTAGCAGGTCAGGACAGACTAGCCAAGAAGCCTTAAAGTTACATGTCCTTGGCACTGATTGTTTTAATTTAATGTCAATTCCTCCCTCTAACCTGTTGCTGAATTTAAATGCGGTCAGCCTTTATATTTTCATCTTGTATGGGATATTTGTGCCATGGCGGAAGAAATTGATTCAATGGTAAATGAATGATGGTGTAATTTCCAATAATTATATTTTACGGATTGAGTTTTGGGACTCTAAAGCAGTCTAAGCCCTGGTTTGGCAATCAAAAATTATGGTCGTCCTTGACTTTTACCATTAGTGTGGCTAGATCAATAATATTATAGTGGTCATGGTGTAAAGTACGTCGTTGCTTTGTTGCAGCATTGCCTCGATTTGCTACATGTTCAACCTAAGGAGAGTCATGACACAGATTTCTCCAGACTTCGTATGTGGACACTGAACGGACACTCTAAATATTACCGTCAGACTATAATACAGAGCAGTGTACATTGTCCTGAAATCTCCGCTGTCTTCTCTAAACACTGTCACAGTAAGTCTGCTCAACACCAAAAGGACATGTTAATGAGTATCCCACAATGCATTATTTCGGAACACTAGTCAAGGATAGCATATGAGATTTTGACTGAGTATTTCTGGAAATGGCAGTGAAAAATTGCATTGTGGGAATGTTGCTAACATGCCTTATTGATATGGGATTGCAGAAAAGCTGATTCCATGCGTCTTTTCATAAGAAACTTTATCCAAGTGATTAGTTGCTTAAAATTATGACTGGCTTAATTACTGGATTTCTCTGGGACTCTGGGTCCTACTGAATTCTCCGGTGGTTGTGTATATTACTTTGTCAAAGCATCTTTGGAGTTGTTCTCTAAATATTGAAATCAGTGTGGAACTCTATATCCGACATACAGTTTTAGGTTTTCTACACCTGTACAAAGAGGGGACAATTTTTGAATTGCTAACAGAGTTTGAGTGCAATTATTAGAGTGTACGCAAACTATCAGGAAGTTTGGAACTGGCTGGAACTACTTGTGGGCTGAACAGTGACTGTCATTAAAATTGGAATTGACCAGAGCAACTATATCACACTACTCATGCAATAAAGTTTTTCATATACATGTACATCTAACTATTATTTATGCGTTTTGACGTGAACTTTCTGTGGTACATTTTGGTGCTCCACATGCCTGGTGACAAACAGCACCAGATTTCACGTGGAGATAACTATAATAAATTTTATTTACTA
>ERZ1740056.170-NODE-170-length-10662-cov-31.618742_pt1 | contig 10662 bp, 8 predicted proteins | sample MGYA00581746_ERZ1740056 | MGnify/ENA primary metagenome ERZ1740056 (study PRJEB43018, sample SAMN04849745) | marine metagenome | isolation source: floating plastic debris | place: Pacific Ocean | collected 2008-09-01 | study: EMG produced TPA metagenomics assembly...
CTACACTGTTATCCAAAATGTCCTACATTTCAGAGTAAAAACGTCCTAAACAGACCGTCACAAAATGTAGGACATCAAAAGCCCTATGTCCTTTATATCAACCAATCACAGCGTAAATAATACAATGGTTCGCTATTCACCTACACAAAGAGGATGTTTATAGCTTGTGCAAACAAAGTTTGTTACTTCGCAGAAACTTCACACTACTATGTTACTAACTGGATGTTGCGTAACAGTGTCAACAAGTCCCGGTGCACTTTTAGCCTTAGCTCTCATATTGCAATTACAGATAGCCCCGCAATTATACATGGAATGATATATGGTATTATGCTCTCAGGCTATATTGCTACTAGGCAGCCGGACCAGGGGGTAGGGGTGGGTTGTGGAAGCTGCCGTAGCACAACCAGCTATACAGACATGGAGAAGAAGAAAGACAAAAGTGTTATCATTTGAATAAATATATATTTTTATTATACCTATCTGCAATTTACTGCGTAATCATACTGCCATTATAAAGTTATTGCCATAATTTCAGGATCCATTACACAAGGAAAACAAGAATCATATGAAGTTATCATCCATTGACGTTTAGAATGTTATGCCACACTATATAATGGTGAATGTAAGCAAACAGTAATAATAACTCACAAATCTTGAAAGGTTGTAGGCCTACTGTAGGTGCCTTCTACATGTAAAGTTTCTAAACAAGACTGAAAGTCAGAGTTTGTGGCAACACAAAATATTAAAATTACTAAATTTTGATTCCTAAGTCAAATAAAATACAGCTACTGATAGTTATATATGAATTACTTCTCAAATACAGGTATTTGATCAAGATGTCATCATGCTGGATTAGCTCGTAATGTCATAAATTGACAAGAATGTTGTTAATGCCTTTACAGGCTTTCCCGGTGCCTTTGCACGTACACCTAAAGCTATTTCCAACATTAGATAGTACTTCTTGCATGCATATTGGAGATTGAGCACCGCATGCAAGAGGTACTGTGCAACTATGGCATCAGTGATGGAGTTGTAAGTCTTGAGCGGCCTTTTGTTTAAGAGAAGCGTGTTGGTTGTTATATCAACAAGGCAGAACGACTCCAACTTCTGTAGCAAAGAGAAACAATAAGATATATTTTTTATTTACATTGACGATTGTCAACAGAGAAGAGTCATTATATACATGGTACAATGCCGCAATACAAGTCGCTATAGTATTGATTGTAATGCATTGAATGCAGATATTGGCTTTTAAAATCATGAGGCAATAATGGCTTCCTTATTTATGGCGGTGCTGCTGAAAAAAAATTTATGTTATGCCAGTGAAAGCCCACGGTGAGGCAATTGCGATAATCAGTATCAATGATCTAGATGGGTTGACTTGGAGGCAGGCACTAGCCATCGGTCTTGGCTGCAATTTGCTAGCACCAATATTGTACGACTTGGAAAAATAAACTTTGAAACGTCAATATGGAATGAGCAAGCAAAAAGATACATACATCATCATCAGCATTCGTGCAATACATGTTTCTTGTCTCCGATTTGAGTACACTGGGCAACATGAGATAGGTCTTTAGAACTTCGTCATCTACAATAGAATAAGATTCTCATGATTTGTTTGCCCGGCAGAAGTAATTGGCAGGTATCAATCAACTAGGCATGGATGAAACAACCGGTGTGACAAATAAGGGCAATTTTGTAATTAACAGGTTTCTTAGCAAAAAGCGGGGTTTACAATATATGGACTTGTTTGTCCGCCCATGTGGTGATATTATAACCATATGGGCGGACATACAAGTCCATACACCCCCTAAAATCACACACAAGATGGGAAGAAAAAACATAATTATAATATACTTCTATCTGAAAAGTTGTGGAGTTATCCTATTTTTTGACAAGTGAGGACAACTGTACTAGCAGTTTCATAATAAATATAGAAGTTTGTGTTTTTCGATGACCTATTGCTCTGACTTTCAGGCACAATTGATTGTTGGGACTCGCCCTTATAAAATGCATGTGAGGGTATACAATAAAAGTATATCGGAAGTTATCTACAAAATCAAACAAGAACATTTGTTTATCAGGTATGTTACCTTCAGTTGAAGGTTGAGTTCGAAGGATCTTCTTAACCATCTTGAGACCTTCTGTCTTCTGGTTTCGGCTCTCCATATCATCTGCCAACCTTGTAAACACCTGTCGCAGTCGGAAGCGCATGTTCACAGCAGGTATAGTTAGTTGGGGGTAGTAGGTTGCCATAATTGCCTCCCACTCAAGTACAAGCTGTCAAAGACAGAGAAAGCGAACAATAATATTAGATAGTTTCGACTACCAACTGATCACAAAAATCAATACAAGCACCAGTATCAGCCGTTATCATGGATAAAAAGTGGTACTAGTAATTTCTACAGTCGTTGACAAACTTGCATGTGGTATAGTATTGTACTCTAGTCAGATATCATGCAGTTCGACTATAGAAGTACAAAAAATGCCAACCAATGCATTCGGTTATTACATTTATGCAGTTTTTCTTTTAAGTAATAGTCACCGATAATAAGTTTATTCTTATATGGTTAATTCAGAGGATATCACTAAAAAGGTTCCACTCACATAGGTCATTTCTTTTAGACATGGCCACTTGTCAAATATTTGGCTGGCATCACTTTGTGGGTCGAACCGCTGATCTCTTGTTCGGGCCAGCATCTTTTTTATACCAGCATCGGATGAAATATCCATTTCGGAATCTGGCTCATCAGGAACTTCAGTCCGTGTCTTCTGTAACAGCAAAATTATGACTGTGAATTTATTTGTAGAAACATGTAAAATTATCCGAACTGCCTATTAATTCAAGATCATGAGAGACAGCGATAAATCACAGTTGCACCGTTTCTTCATTTGAAGTTCATTGTTACTTTTTTGCCGGATACTCTTGCATATTGTACATTCGATCCTCAAACCAATGCAGGCCTAACAAGATACAGAAAAAAGATAAAACATGGTGATGCTGAGTATTACAATCATATACAGGGTGATGGAAAGTGTTGTGAACCTCTTTAAATAGTCACATTCTGGAGGAAGAATTATGCAGTTATATCATTAAGGTGCTTGTCGTCAATCGGACCATTTTCTCCAGGGCCAATGTCCTCAATTAACTTATTAACTCTGATTACGCCAAATCAATGAATTCCCTAACTGCATGTAATTGCTTAGTTAGTGAGACTAGACTAGATGTAGCCTACACATGTGCATCTCACTCACCTTTTTCGGAGACCTCACTGGAGCAGTAGTTATGACTCGACTAAGGGAGCCTCGGGGTCGGGGTTGAGTCTTCGGTATGTACTTATTATTCATGGCTAGTCTCACAGGCAAGTCTTCACCGGATTTCTGCAAGTCTTTCTTAGATTTATACCGCTGATTTTGAAACGTTTTTCTTACTCTGTTGTATATGTAGTCACTGAAAAATTGTTGACAGTATTCAAATTTATAGAGGGTGATTCTCGATCAGAAAAATGTATCCAAAAGTTTGTGACAGAGTTCAGCCATAAAATTCTATGCTGGGAGTGTGGTGAAAATGTTACAACACAGGTACATACATGACTCGCTAATTATGTGGATTAAAATTTACGCATGCATACTTGCAATGTTTGACTTCAACCATAATTTGACACAACTTACATGCTACTTAAACCTGCTGAGTTGCATCTCAGGCGTGGATGTTTGTTTACTAACGTTATCAAGAGCGGGCGTACAAGTGAGAGGTCTGCAAACCTGAAATCAAAGTTTGACTCTATCATTAATGACAAATTATTTACAACGCTACAACACCTGCATAGTGCACTGTTAAAAATCTTACCAGCACAATCAATCATAAAAAGTTTTGCTCAGACATATTGATTGGTGATTGTCCTCTTAATGTCAAGGAGCAGACAACTCAAAAAATATTGATAACGGTTTCAGGTCAGAACGCCAAAACTGTTTTCATCCCTTTGATCAAGGCTCTGACTTCCATGCTCAAGCATCAAACAGCTTTTTGTATGGCCAACAATGATGACTCCCTTTGTTGCTGGAGAAATGCAAATTCCAAATTTTGCACTTTTTGATCAAAGCATTCTCATTATGTCTCTATAAGCTTAAAACATACCATTGACCAGGTTCCAGATGATTGCTCCGGATGTGTTTCACTAGATGGTTCACCAGCAGATTGATTATTTTTGTTGAGGGTAGCCCGGTTCCGTCGCTTACAAAGAATGCATTCACGTCATTGGGCCATGATGAAGGCATAGTATATCTGGTGGGAGCAGATCTGCAATCAATCAATGAAATCATCTAAGGAATCTAGCAATCCGTTGCATTGTCAATAAGTGCACAGTGCAATCAGGTTAACCTCCAGACTGAGCAGAACCATTTCATTTTTTACACTGGTTGATCTGACACAATGCACAAAAAGTTATGATTGACAAAATTTTTCGCTTTGCCCCTGAAGCTGAGGCAAAATTCCATCTGCAGATTGGAGGCATATCATGGACACATAATTCCCAGATCTGTGCAATCGCTTTCATAAATGAATGAAAATGATTCAGCATTGTTAAAGATTCAATGACAGCACAGGAAAAAAATAAGACCGCTGTATATATTTATCATTGGCGTTAGTGTTGTATGAAGCTTATTTTTTGATAGAAGCCTCAGCAAACAATGACTATAATACCTTGGGTTAGAGCTGTGAGATAGTTGTGTGTTACTACTTCCATCAGAAACAACAGTATCCATAGACGAGGAGGTAGCAGCATCACCACTGCTTTGTAACCCAGAAGCCTCGCCAATTCTATGAAAAAAGGCACATTATACAGAGCAATTAAATTTACTCCAAGGATCTCGGTGACAAGTAGAGTTGAAAACAATGATTGCAACGGGTCAAGTTATGTTGATTTTGAGTGACAGTTCAACGGCAGCTTCAGAGAAATTATTTACCCAAATTGCAAACCCGTAAGCCGGTTCTATTAACTTCCTATTCTTTTAGAGCCAGTGATGACCTAATGCTGTAAACGCAAGAGCCAAATGTTTTATGGAAGTAAATGAAGTATATTTGGCGATTCATTGCTTCTGCCAAAATAACTTGCTACGAATAATGAATCCCCATATCTTCGCCATATCTTCTTACGTCAGGTGGCAAAAGTAGCTTCATGGGAAACAAAATTTGGTGAAATCAACGCATTATGCACTATTCTAATACTGCGACACAACTATTTTTCCAACACCACTTACTCGGTTGAGTTGGCTAGTGCAGGGATGTTGTCTTTGATATTCAGGATCAAGGGCTCACATTGAAACGCTTGAAAACAGTCGCTGTCAATTTCTGTACCATTCTGTAAAGTTATCACCACATCTCCAGTAATATTCAATTTCTCAGAGGCTACAACAGTAAACCGCTTACTTAGATATGTCAAAGGTTTCATAAAAATATGTAAACAGCACACAAATAGTCTAGACTTTTCCCCTACCATGAATCTACATGGTATAACTATGTGATCATATGCTTGTTGCAAAGTGTATTTACAGTAGATATTTTTTATCTACATACATGTACAAAAACTACAGCATGAGCTCATAACAATTATCCACTCTTTTGTGCCAACAGTTGTAGAATTTAATGGGGTAGCCAAATTTATATCTAGCCCAAGCAGACGAGTTGCTCAAACTGGCGTTATCTGTACAATCAAAACCTGTCGACCAAATTACTCTCACACACCTTTATCAACAAGATCGGTAAATGTTGCTGCCATTACCGCTTTCTTTATGCTACCATCTTCGTTCCAAACTTGGTATACTTTTGGAACTGGCTCCATGGCTGCTACAATACACACACAAAACCTATATTTTATTATGTGACTCACATGTTTGGTTACGCTGTATTTCAGTGGAATGAAGTATCGGTCAATATGAGTGTAAAGGCTCAGAGCAGAGTGATCTTGTTCAGAACCAAGCGCCATCAATATAGAAGTGCCATTTTGGGAAACCTCAAAGGCATGATGATCGGCACAATATCCAATAGCCTCCCATATATGTCCAACTGCATACCACACAGCGTCATGGCATATTAAAGTTTCTAGCTCTATGAATTCTGGTCTCTCAATATCACCATGCAACAGTCTGATGATGTACACTAGCCCTTTCTCATACTGGACTTCTCTCAATGTTACGCTGTTTGTGACAAACACCTTGTCTTGAGTGCAGTTTGGCAGTGTGGCTTTGAAAAGGTTTAAAACCGTAGCCCCTAGTGAGGTAAGTGCCTTTGACTCACCAGTAACATTGCCTGTGCCAGAGAAATATTTATCGAGGCTGAGATTAAAAGCTTTAAGATTCTGGTAGCGAGTACTCAAGGTGTGAGTCAAATTGATAAAATTTCGGGTTCGTGAAGTCAATCTCTTAAAGTATTGGTGGACAGACTCAAATCTCAATGTATAATAACTCCTTGGAGGGCCATACATCTGAATCAATGCAGGATAATGCGATAGAAAGTGGAATTTAGGTTTCAAAGCAGCTGGGTTGAGTTTTTTCACTAAGCTGTGATGGTCAATAATCAACAGATGAAGCTCGGCCAACCATTCTCTGTTGATAACTGGTGCCATGATTATATCTGATATATCCAAACATAATAAGAGCAGCCGAAAACCACAAACTTTTCTTGAAATTTTGTTTGGATACCTAAATTGCAATATGAGTGGCAGCATCCGTAGCAAACAAAGTTTTTCCGATGCTGTGCCTGGGATAGCAAGTTTCTTCAAATTTAGTGTTGAAATTATTGGGCCATACCGATTGTTTTTGTCTGCTTTCCCATAGGTGAAATTTTGAATTGCATCATTGATGTCTGAAAGATTTAGTTTGAGTTTTTGAATGAGGTTTTGTAGGGCTAAACATATGACAATGGGAACAACACCCTCCATGAAGTCATGCATGACATCTGGAGGGCATAGCCTGGTTGTTGCAATATATGGTATCTCCCCAAAGACACATTGACCCTTAATGCCAAAGTCAGATGCCAGAACTTCTTGATTCAGCTCTGATAGCTGCCTTTGATAATCCTGCTCATTTCTCATTTCGCATTTGGTATAATCAAATGAGTGTCTAATATCTTTGTGGTCGATATAGCAGAACCGAGATATTTTGCCACTGCTGAAATGTCTTTGAAGGCCAAGCAAATCGTGGGCAGAGAGGTTGTCAGCGCTGAACACCTGCAAGACTATCTTATACTTGAAAACCCTCCCACAATTGGTTTGGATCTCCAACATGTTTTCATGCAGGTGTAATAATTCTTTGATTAGATGTTCAAATATGGCTGGGTATCCATATTCCTTCACATATGAGTGATATGCCAAACAGTATAGGAAAATGGACTTCAGTGCTGATCTTAGTCGAGGTGGAAGGCAAGCTAATGTGAAGTAAACCCCACTCAATTTGTGGATTTTTTTCCTAGACCCAATAGGGTTGCATGGCTCGAATTCGTCTATGTAAAACATCAAAGGCACATCGATCATCTGACCATAATCTCCATCAGTAATATCAAACACGAGATCATGTAGTTTAGTCATGTTCTCACTCTGACATTGGATCAGCTTGTTTCTATGAGCCAAAATTTCATCTACAATGTCGTCATGTGCAAGAACTTTGCTTAGGATACTGATAATAGGCACAATATGAAAATTGTGGGGTTTTCCATGATTGGATTTCCCTAGATGAATTTCTGTAGGGCTTACCAAAGGCAAATGCACAGCCGCTGCAGCAGCACTCCCTTTATCACTTCTGACTGCAGAGCACATGTTTGAGAAAAAACTCTCATCCTCAAAAATATACTCCAGCTGATCTACATCTGAGTTTAAAGCTAACTGACATTTGATGATTTTGAATACCTCAGAGGAATAAAGTTCAAAAAGCCCCTCAATGCCATCAACTATGTGAGTGACTGTGGACTGTGGTAGCAAAAGTTGCTCCCTGATTTTCATTGAAAATGACAAAAAACTTTGGTAGAATTTTGAGTGGAACTCTGTGTACATGTCAGCTGGGCTCATATCAGCACCTATTGTATCAATAAGCTCACAACCTGCATCATCGGCACCATCATCTATATTTGGCACATCACATGTTACTGGTGCTTCATCAGCACTGAGGGTTGGGGGGAGAGGTTTTATTAAACCCAATGCCAGCCTATGCTGCTTAAACCTGTAGGCATGGCGCCGCCAGTTCACAGCGTCATCAAAAGTCCTCTGACAGCCATCAATGTTGCAGGTTATGCGAGTTGGTTGACTGCCATGATAAGCAACGACATGGGATAAGACTTTTGTCCATGATTCATATTCCGCCTGGCAAACTGGGCATTTCATGATGTTTATTTCCTCACTTTGTTTACCTTGCTGAGAGATGTATTGTGCTTGCAGTGTTATCTGTAGCGTTGCGTATTCCTCTAGCTATATTCCACAGTCAACTATAATGAAAGATAGTGATGTTAAAATCCAAAAATTGGTAAAAACCAGTTACCGGGATACCTGGTTATACAACATTGAGTAACAGTGAGAATTCCGCCCCACTTCCTGAATTAATTATGGTAAAATAGAATGGATTCACCATAAAATACGCTCAATTTCAATAAGCCAAGCAGCCACTAAAATGGCTATATCAATCAGCAAGACAGTCGCAGCATTAAAAAAAATCAGATTCTGCATGCATATCCGTTACTATGCCAAAATATTGTTCCAGCAATATATTATGCTAACTTTATTACATAAACCACCCCTTATGATAGTAATAATCTTCTACAGGGAAATATATAATTTACTAACAAACACTAACCCATTAAAATTCAAACATGTGACGCTATTAAAACAACAAAAGGCATCACAGAGCCACTTAGCCTCATTGGATGTGCCTAAACAGCAAGCTTGGAATCATGAGGACATAATTTAGTTCTTCAAAGGTCACATGTACATTATGTGATATGATGCGCCTTAGCCTGTATGTATATTGCCTTCACAATATTTTTTATATCAAAAAAAGGTATCATAAATCTCTTGCAGACAGGCTACACACTCGTATATATGTTGCGGCAACCAACTGTCCTAGCGTGCATACACTGAGTCAAATATGGTAGAGAATTAAGTCTCTATTTGAACACCAAAAATGTTGCAATTCATTAACATTAGTTAGGCCAACAGTTAGCAACATTCCCATGATGCAATGTACTGGAATTCCCAGGATTAATAAGACAAAATCATGCACAAAATAGCCTGTCATCGACTGAGTTCTGAGTATGCTTGTGTATTCCAAATGTTGTATTGTGGGATACTCTTTTAACATGGTGGTGGGATGTCTGCTATCATCCTCTAACTAATAACTATATGAGTGTGAAGCAACGACCAGAATTTTACAAATTGAAAGTTAACATGAATATGAAACATTAATGATGTGAATGTGTGAGCGTAGCATCAGAATAAGATATGTCAGAAAAATAATGATTCCATTTGTTTGGCTTTGAGAAACTTATTACTGCTGACATAAATCATTGAATTCCACAACACTGTTAATATCCTAGCCTACAACAAATTAGAACATCATGACTTGTTATGCCATAGAGGGCTAATGTAAATGTGTGTGGGATGCAGTTTCAGCTACACTTAGGTTGGTAGGCCTACCAACCAAAGACACCGAGTCAGACAATTTTTCCATACTAACCACTGAATATTGTTTTGTGTGGCATTTGGCTGACAGTACAATATGACAGGCCAGACAAGCATTGAGTCAGATTTGCAAATTGGTCTAACACCTTCCTTAAATTTATGTCCAAATGAAATTGAGCATTTGCTGCCAACGCAATGGCCGCGCAATAATGCTAAACTATACATGGTTTGCACAGTGATCCCACCCTCCCTGATTTGTTGATAACATAAACAATGATAGTCATCTGACAATTCAGCTTCATTTTGAAAAGAAAACATGAGAAATATGACGAACATACTCACCCTGTATGGCAGATGATTGTGTAGTTTGTTAATAAAATCCAAATTCTGGTGATAATCCGTAGTTGGTTTTAAATAAACCAAGGTGTGGTATGAACTAGTAATCCTCGAGTGGTGACTGTCAAGTATAGATTTTCCTGGGACGAGATAAAGATCCTGCTGAATCAAACAACTTCTGGTGGCAAATGACTGAAGTTCCAGATTTTTACTACAACTTGAGCTGAAAGTAGGACACCTTGGCTGTCTCAATGTTGTCGATGTTGTGCTGGCTCTGACAATGAAGTGGCTAGTTAGGTAGCGCTTGTACAACATTGAAATCGCTATTATGTAACTTTTGAACAAAGAGTTATAATCCTGTGTTTGTTTTTAATTTACGCTATGGAATCCACCAGATGTCATTATTTATGATATCAATAGATTGCAATTCACACCGTTTGTAGAATGTAAACACATATCCAGATCTATTCATCTTTTACATCGGTCAAGACTGGGCCAGGACAATAGCACAATACAAGGACATCAGCTTGATGCGTCTAGGACCTCAACAGCGCGAAAAGAGGTCCCAAATAGCTATTTTATGTCCTAGATGGTGATCACACCGGAATTCTAGTACATTTTTGCCGATTAGGACATCAAGTAAGGACATTTTGGATAACAGTGC
>ERZ1740056.171-NODE-171-length-10660-cov-7.347949_pt1 | contig 10660 bp, 14 predicted proteins | sample MGYA00581746_ERZ1740056 | MGnify/ENA primary metagenome ERZ1740056 (study PRJEB43018, sample SAMN04849745) | marine metagenome | isolation source: floating plastic debris | place: Pacific Ocean | collected 2008-09-01 | study: EMG produced TPA metagenomics assembly...
CTTCTTTCTTCACAAAGGCTAATCTTCAGACTTCCCTAAAACCCGGTTACCCCCCAATTACTTGTTGTTTCATTATTATATTTCTATGAGATCTGCTCTGCAGGGTCTTGAGAATAAGGGAGAAGCTATGGAGATCAGTGGTAAAGGTGGTTGGGTGATGCTGGGTATGGATGATATGAAGGGTGTATTCACACCTGAGACTGGCTCTGAGTTTGCTGGAACTTGCCTTAGCGATCCCTCAATGTGTGAGGAAGGTCTCACTCTCGCTCTCTGGCTCAAATTATGTAAGAGTTTATCCACTCACTTATCTGTCTTTAGAAAAGAACTCTGTTTACTATTAAATTGCTGTACTACTGTCTTTCTTGCACTGTAATACTGTTTAAATCACCCAAACTCATTGACATAGTAATGTTAATCATAATAATGTTTCAACACTCACCAATCCAATAGTGGTCCTCCCTGTTTAGGTGACCATGTTGAAGAATCTCACTAATTTCTCCTGCTGTATTTATAGATGAGGTACCGACAGATACTCAGTTTTACTCTATAATGTCATCGGGAGAACAGGACTCCTTGTCAAGAGGATTCAGTATCAGTCTGCAGGAGCAGCAGCTTCACACTTCTATCGTCAACGGTCTGAAATACTGGAGAGTCAGCATCGCAGCCGCAGAGTTCCCTGTCAGTAAGTATATGCCTCCACCAATTAGCTGCCTCTACCAATCAGCTGCCTCAACCAATCAGCTGCCTCTACCAATCAGCTGCCTCTACCAATCAGCTGTCACCACCCATCAGCTTTGTCCATTGATCAACTGTCTCCTCTAATCAACATCTATAGCACCTTCTGTGCTATGTAATTGGCTGGATTGCTATTTCAAGTGCCAGTTGGTCTTGCTTCAAAACAACTGTGATGATAATGAAAGCACTCTTTTTTTATATTACCATACTTAATACTAGCTTCTGACATACTAGAAGGGATATGGGTCAAATCATGGGGAAAGAGAAAACAAATGTCAATGTCATAATTTCAGATGAATGGATGCACCTGGCGTTCTCATGGAAGAGGCAGGAGGGACTCTGGGTATTCCTGAATGGGGAGCTTGTTGGTGCGAACGTGGCCGGAACCTCACATATCAGAAACTATGACAGATATAACAGAATAACCATGGGGCGAAACAACGCCAACAACAATTTTGGTGCCTTCATGAGATTTGCCTTCCAAGAGATTGCTGTGTACTTCAAGTTTACTGTCACCTACAGGATCAGGGAGATCTTTGCTCTGACAGGTATTTTTTTTTGTTTCTATATTTTGGTATCAATCATATCATATCAATAATATTAATGTCTAGATTTGATACTATGCCATGCGCATAAATATAAATTCTTTGTCAGAATGGAGTTGAAGATTACAATTTCACTCACAAACATTTGACATTGCAGACAACAAGTACTATGAAACTGCTGATCACTACTATAACAAAGAGAAACTCATCACTAATGAGATCGGTACACTAATCAACGCACACGACGATAATAAGTTTGTTGGACCTCTTGGCGGAGTTCAAGCTTTCAACAACACGATAGCTCTGGGCGAGGGTTCACACATCACACTGGGTTACATCCCTGTAACAGAGTGTATCATAGATCCGTCAAACTGTGCTGCCGGTATAACTGTCTCTCTGTGGACTAGAAATAATCTGTTCCTGTCGGAGGATGATGAGGATACTATCTTCATTCTTTCGTGAGTATAGAGGGCTTGTTGTGATTGTTTTATAGAGTATTTTCTTGCCGAGTGTTGATAAGCTGATCATAATTCGGCTGCTTAAGATGATTGGGAATTTCCGAAAAACAAAAAGATTACCACGATGGAAATATTTACTTTCATTATAGTTTTTTGACTGCCCCTAAGTAAATTATTCGTTTGGATACATTGGGATGTCTAATACAGCATAGTAGATGTTCTGTCAGGTGATCTCACATGTGGTGATTGAAAGATTTTGATTTTCTCAAAAAATTTCCCAAGTGAGAATGTTAGTTATGCTGACCTTTGTTTTTATATTTCAGATCGAATCGGCAACCAGAAGACATTGTATCTGGTGTAACTAGAGGCTGGACATTCTACTACAAGAAGAAAACATGGATGGTATCTCTCGTGACAGACACCTCTCACTATGACCTCGTACTCAATGAGTTAGCCAAGGTAGGCTTACAAATTATGCAATGCAGATTTACTTATAATTCCTTATAAGATTTCAATTTTTTTGTTTTACCTCCGACCTCATCTATTTTCATTGCTGCGGTTACATTTAAAGTAGGCATCGTTTTGAATAAATAATTGAGCATCGTCCACTATTATATCTATACCCTGTAGTGTCATGATGGAATGTTAATTTAATGTTCATTGATAAACTTATAATTAATATTTTCCAGGCTCTGGTACCACAGCGCTGGACAAACATAGCGTTCACATGGTCTGCCGATGCAGAAGCTAAGCTGTTCGCCGATGGTCAGGTTGTAGCTATAATGAGCACAGGCGAACCTGTCACTTCCACGGCACCAGCCGGTCAGAAGGAAACTCTCATGGTCGGTCACCCTGGCAACAAAAACAACACATTCATCGACATATTCAACGTGGCTATATGGGAGAGTTACTATTATAGTAGCAGAGCCTATGAGCTTACAGGGCATAGAGGTTAGCTGTGGATAAAAAACTTAGTCTGGTGTCTGCCTTGCATTAAATGTAGTTTGCTCAAGCAGAGGAATGCCAATGCAGATCTTTTACTGCACCCTCTCTCGTGAACCAAATTCGATGGAAATGGTTTTAAATAGTGATGTTTCTTTTCATCCCTCAGCTCAGTTGAATACATCATTGCTGCCAATGATACACAATAATGTTGTTTTCTGCTTACAGAGAGTGTAATTGCCAAGTACGCCAAGGCCAATCTCATGTGGCCATTTGATGGACCAATCCACCTTGTCAATACCAAGTTTGGAGAGATGAGAATAGGACTGGAAACATATGACAGATCGCTGAAGGGTGCAGCTGTAGAGGTTACAAGAGATGGCATGTACAATGCCTCCCTAGGAAATTACAGGTATGAAAGTCCACCAGAACGATAATCATTCTCTGGACGAGGTCAGCTATATAACTCCTTATTTCACCCAGTCATGATCAATTTACAACGATAAAGTGTGGTGGCATATCTAAGAAATTAAACAGAAAATTAAAGTTCATTTCAATCCATGGCTACATTATGCGCTTCATACTTTGTCACTGATGGTAATTTCTGTATTTTCTGCAGCTCTGAATGTATCACACAGCCGAGTTCATGTCAGGCAGGATTCCAGATCAGCACAGAGCTATGGCTTGGTAACTATGTGCCTGGTGACCACCCTGATGATCAGGTCGGCAGCATTCTACTGCTCGGATCTCCTGATGCCAGTAAGTCATCATATTCAGTGGTTTAATAATACATGTTCTTGTATGCGTGTCGGCCTATCATTCTAGCAATTGTTAAAGTCAGGATGAAAATCTATGTTTTTGTAATTGTACATGAAGTTGTCTTCTTCCATCCATTTAGGGCACAACTCCTAACCAACTACTCCTTGTCTTAACTAACTACCAAGTATCAACAATTATGACCATAACGATGACATGATCAGTTTGCTGCATTAATTTGGAGCCGCAATAACATCATTGAATTTTCGTTAGCACTGTCTATATTTAGTCTTTATCATATTTAATTTGCGTTACAGTTGCATATGTAGAAAAGCTACGTGCCAACAATATCACAGATATCTGGCCAAATATTGACAGTAAAAGTATGATAGCGTGCCTTGATGTTGTTGTCTAAACCCATACGTTTTCGTTAAAAATTTGAACTAACCCGTTCGGCATTTATTTTTATTTATTTAGAATTCATTTATACGGTTCATTTCCTTACTCATCCAACTAACCACATATCAACATTACTAACCTTAACGAATAATAGATTATGTTTCATCATTACCAATGGAATGACACAGGAATCATTCCTGCGAACCCAACTTCACTCTCCTACCATTATATATTTTCATGTTGTTTTTAGTCATAATGTTAGAGCGTATAAACGTTGCAACTTTTACAATTTCCTGTGTCTGTTAGTTGTCTGACTATTAAATATTATTGTTTTTGTCAGATTTTGAAGGATTAGCTGTACAGATCCTCAAGGATAGTGGTGAGAACTGGCTTAATGTGATAGTAGCCAATGACGCCTTCATCTGGCAGAGAACTGTACCTGCTGTGCTTAATGAGTGGTTTGATTTACTTATTGGCTGGAATGTCGAGGATGGAATTGCTATCAAAATCAATAACAAGAGAGTCTCAGGAACGGTTAGTATGTTTCTTGAGTTAATGAATCAAATCCTTGAACTCTTGACTTTTATACTGGTGATTGCTATTAACTTTTCTGTGCATTAATGGGCCAAATGTTATGCTGAGCATGAAGATATTGTTTATTTCCACTACAGCAACTGAGAACACCGCTGAAGTATGGAAGCTCTAAGCTGATCACAAATAATCTCATCCTCGGTGTTGGCTCCGGTGGTGGAACAAGCCAAGCCATAGAAGCTGCATACAATGACATCACGATAACATACAATAGTAAGTTCACAGTGGAGCAGGAGGGCAGGTGCTATGACTCTGCATACCTGTACTACAGGCTTAACAGAGGTCAGATCTTCACTATGGATAACGTGGAATACCGACGAGATCGAGAGAATCTGGCTGATAGCGCCTTCTACCTGCCTGGTGATGCATACGTCGTTCTCGATCAGTTCGCTGGAAAATGTTTCTCAGACCCGTCTCTCTGTACTGATGGAATGTCTATATCATTCTATTTGAAGCTTGACACAGTCACAGCCAATCAAGTCGCTCTAGCCAGGTAAGAATGATATCTTCACATCTCATTACATTTTTGTAAGTCCACGGCCACTTCTTCACTCGCTACACTCTGAAATCATAACATAAGTCGAGCACAATAAGTGATATTGAGAGCGCGTAGAGAAATAGGGATTGAAGCACATCATATGATGTCTGATTATTTTTTGCTTGTAGTTCTGGGTATCCACACACTCGAGGTTTCCTCATAGCGGCTTCACCACCTGCGGAAGCAGACAGTGATAACATCACAGTTACCGTATCTATTAACAATGGAGACAACACCTGGGAGACACAGGTCGCCATCCAGCAGAATAAGTGGAAGAACCTCGGATTTACCTGGAAGTCTGATGACACTGGCTTAGCTGTGTTTTTAGAAGGAGTTCAGACTGGTAAGCTCTGGAAATCTTCACCTGATGTTTTACCCTTTTTATCTCTGCCTATGACGGCTAAATTGCAAACATTTCACTGAGTTTCTATACGATAGATAAAGTGAGCACGATTATTATTTGATAATGTTATTTGTTCTTCAGCAACTGACACAAATCCAAAGACAGACACAAAGGTAGCGAAAACAAGCAGAGACTCTCTTGTGATTGGACGAGGTAATGATGCTTCTGATAATGACTTTGCTGCTGTTATGTTTGATGACTTTGCACTGTGGAATTTGGACTTGAGATCTGATGAGCTGCTCTCCTGGAAACTGAGAGGAAAGGACTGTGGAGACATCAGTGACTCTCTACGTAAGAACTATCTCTACATTCAATTACAATAGTAACATTCGCTTATGCAGCAATAGTTAGCCTGGCTTAGACCAATACATTGACTCTTTTTGTTTTGGGAAGGCCGATGTATTGGTCTGAGCCTGACCTTGCTCTGTGTGGACGAATGATTTTGTTGAACTATTTTATTACCGCTCAACTGTTGATAATAATCTGCCTGCAAGTAGATTAATTTATGTGTAGTTTCTGAGCATGCGTATGTTGTTGTTGACATACATGTACATGTATATAGTTGTTGATCTGTACTGTGTGCTTGAAGTTGTGGAGGCTGATGTGTTAGAAGTAGAAGAAGAGGAGGATGTATATGTAGTCGAGGAGCAGTCACCTGGATGTAAATATTACACAGAGACCAGCGAAACAGAGGAGGGAGTAGAAACACAGCCTCTAATCTGTACTAATGATACATACACACTGATTCAGAGTCTGAACAATGAGTCGATACCTGTCAATCAAATCATCAAGATCATAGAAACGGTCAGTATGATATTTGTAAGAAGTATTATAGCCCCTCTACCTAGTCAGGTCCCACATGTACCCTCTACCCAATGAGATCAATAATCAAGTCACTGATCCCAAAAGCAGGGGTTTTCCCCTCTTAAACAGGGGCACTCAACTCACAAACTTAAAAGTGCCGAAGCACCAAACAAATCTATATGGTCATAGTTGGATTTGTTTTCCTTGCATTGCAACTATCATACAAACACAGAAAAGCGGTGCAATACACATCATTATTGTATTGTGGTCAATTGACAGATTGAGAATGATGTGAGCCAGTTTAATGAAAACTTGACAAGAAGTAAGGATGATCTGCAGACATTTGTTGATATGATGGAGACGATTGTAGCTCTACCAGTAGATCAGGAAATACATCCAGATGATGCTAAGAAGACTATGGATGTAAGTGATTATAAAACAAATTCGTAATCATAATATAAATAAATATATATATCTATGTATATATATATATATGCCGCTTGGAGTACCATTCTTGTGATTAGTTTCCCTAGTTTAGCAAGGTTTGAATGTGAAAAGTTCAGGCTTGCAAACATGCTAGCCATTAGTTATAACGTAGTATGCACTAAAGAAGATGGTGTGGTTCTTTTAACCAGCACTGCTAAACCACCATTCGCTTTATGTAGGGACAATATCTGATTGCAGCCAATGCTGCTACCGGCTCTCTGTCAAACATCTCATAGGTCGCACACAAACACACATAATAAACATACATATTCTTTTCAGGTTAAGATATATAGTGTAATTATTGGCAACAAGATCGCAGATAATTAACTAGCTGACCTTGGCTCTCCCGAACACGCTAAGGTGCAATATCCTAGTACCATATGTCATACAGTGTTATAAATATTTGTAACATATCATCTTTTACATCATGCGTTACACTTTGTGTAAATGTTATAATCTTTCATAGGATGTCCTGGTCATTGGAGACAGACTGCTAAACCCTGTTGTTTGGGGTGATCAATGGAAGGAGATTGAGCAGAACCGGTCTCGCGGGGTAGCAGATCTGCTTGAAGATGTTAATAACTTGGCTGTTGATGTAGTGTCTAAGATGCAGATAGGACAAGACAAAACTGATGACTGCACTCCGCTTCTCTCTGGCAGTGATGACGTTGGTAAGTTTAGAAATAGTATTTAATGTTATTCTCCATAAAACATTTTGAGTAATGTATTCTGTATTCTTGACGTTTTGGACTTCCATAAAAATCGGGCACTATGGGAATTAGGTTGCAGAGTAGTGGCAGGTAAAATTTACGAGTGATACTAATGTAGTGATATGAATGTGATGTGGTTAGATGTAATGACGGGAGTTGACTATTCGTTATTTCCTGTTTTAGTTATGTCATGCGAGAAGAGAAGAGTTCACTTGTGTGACAGAGATTATGTCTTCCCTCAGTATGATCATCTGGTGCTGGATGAGAAGATTAATGCCACACTCAACAAGATGAGGGAACCGACAGACCGCATCGAGATACCTTCTAGTGCCTGGCCTAAAGCTGACATGCCTGATGATGCGGTAAGCTTCAAAGACATCGTGTGGCTGTGGCTTCTTCATGACATCAACCAACACAAAGTGCACAATAAGTTTTGTATATGCCTGTACAGTATGCAAGTGTGCAAACATGACTATATGCTCTTGGTGTATATTTCTAGGAGCTCGTTTCAATAAACAAAATAACGGCTTATCCCTCATTTTATTCAAAATTACTAACTACATGGTTGGAACTCGGTGAAACTGCTACCACAAGAAGTGCCCATACAATACAAAACGAAAACTTCCTTTGGTTGGACTGTTCTTGGACATAAGATAAAAAAACAGCTTTAGCTTTAGCCTAATATTTTCGAATGATTTCATTATTACAGCCACTGACCTGTTATGTGACCCCTTTTATTCATATTGCTAAAATTTATACTGTGTTCGAGGAGTTATTCAGACTGCTATACTTTGTGTTACAGATTGTTTCTGTTGCTGTGGTGATTTATAATAACATATCCGCACTTTTGCCGACTCGTATGAATGTTGAGAGTTTCTATGATGTCGATGCTACAACATCAGCCGATGATCGAGAGAATGGTGTTGATCCTGAGAAAATAGCTAAGGCTACTGTAAACAGTCGAATCGTATCTATCACTGTGGATCCACCTCTAACTCCGCCTCTAGAAGAATGTATCAGACTCACTATGGAGCACACAGAGAGAAATCGAGGTTTGTCTATAGATGTGTATTTATGTACCATAATAAGTTTTATAGTAGTGTGGTAACTCCCTGAGAGTCGCAATCCCTTTACAAATACATGTATACAAAATGACAGCCAACTTATTTCGATATGTTAGTTATACTCATTATACTCACCATTCACCACAAACTTTTCAGTTTTCTAACGTTTTACTTTTACAATTTAGGTAATAAGAGGAAGGCTCACTGCTCATTCTGGGACACTAAGTTGAAGCCGAGTGGTGCCTGGTCCTCTGAAGGCTGTGAGATGACTGATACTAACGAGACTCATACAGAGTGCTGCTGTTATCATCTCACATCATTCGCTGTGATGATGGAGCAGCTAGAAGAGGAAGTAGTGGACACGACGACACAGAAGATCTCTTACCTCACATACGGCTGTATAGGACTATCTATGCTATCACTTATAGTCTTCAGTTTCCTCATCATCTGCAGCAAGTATGTTCTATAAATAGTATTGTGGCAATAATATAACTGTAAATGTACATTATTTGATGCTCCGTAATTAAGGAAGGGGACTCCATGGTTTGGTAGACATTTTGATTATTAATTATATTATCACCGATATTAAGGTGAGGTATAACTTTTAAATGAAAATTAATCCATGGCGGACAGGTAGACGATAAATAAACATCAAACCAATGAGTTGTGAGCACGCCGATCGCGAATATAAAAGAAACAACCAATATTATATGATATACGTTAATGGAGAGCTCTCCTGTACTCTAGACTAGCATGAAATTTGATATTTGTCTGTCATGTTATGCCATGTAGTGTGTAGACTGTATGAATCACATCTACTACTTTGAAAAAACTGCATGTTCTACATTAATTTTTGTAGATCATTGAGAAGTGAGAGGAACATGGTACACTTGAATCTGTGTATATCCATGCTCTTTGCTCTGGGAGCATATCTCAGTGTGGACTTTATCAAGGAGGTTCCTCTATACTGTCAGATAGCAGCTATAGCTCAGCACTATTTCTTCATGGTAGCTTATGCATGGATACTGATGGAAGCTCTGTGTCTATTCTATGCTGTACTGTATGGTGTACTTATGGGTAGAATGAAGTGTTACGCTCCAGTAGCTTGGTGTAAGTGTACTTGATATAATAGAATTTGAATAGCTGTGGTATTACCTCCTCTTACATGTTGAGATGACAATTACAAAGGGAAATTTACAATGCTAAACTGACTAGCTTGCATAACCATAACAGCCTGTGGTCTACAACAGAAGAGCGAAATTTATTCACCAGTGGCAAGCAGTCCAGTCCAATAGTGTACCAAATAGAAGCATAAAGAATAACTTTTTGTTTTTCAGTGGGTCCAGTCATACCAGTTGTCATCTGCGTAGCTCTATATTTGGATCGATATGGTACCAACGACAGATGCTGGCTAACATACAACTTCTATACGGTTATGGCTATGCTTGGTCCAATTCTACTATGCATTCTGGTGAGTTCATTATGATGGACAATTATGCCATGTTGTGGTGGTGTGGAGGCGTCCTCAGGGACAATTATTGACATTACTAGACCTATTCAACATATCAATAGACTCGGAGTTACCCTATAAATTTAAAAATTCATGCATAATGCGATAAAATGGTCTTTGCAGCATTATCATTCCGATGTATATACTAATCAGGTGACATTGTTTTTGTAGCTTGACCTGGTAGTGTTGTTGATCATAATCTGTAACTTACCGCAACCGACACTCAAACGTCAGGATATTCTATCAGAAGTGAGATGGGCTGTGTTCTACGCTATGCTACTTGTACCTGTACTAGCATTCACCTGGTTAATGCCGCTGTTTGATGTTCTCAACATACCACTGCCAGAAACATTCCAATACGTCAACACAATTCTCATGTGCCTACAGGTAAATTTGTTAAAATGTTACTCGATACATGCACAGTATGTGTGAACTGCAGTTTGCCTGGTTATTTATCTCACAAGTTTTGCTATTATGTGACTGGATATATTATATTATTGGCTTGTTGTAGGGTTTCTTTATATTCATGGTGTACGGCCTGGGACAAAGATCTGTAAGAATGGCAATTATGAGGAAGAAATATCAGCCTTTAGCCTATCCTTCTAGGGCTAACTCTTCTCTAATTGGTGAGTGACATAAACTGGTGACAAAATACCAAAAAAAATTTTTGTAAACAGCAGAATCGTATTTTGGTAGGTATACAATGGGATGGGTGACTA
>ERZ1740056.172-NODE-172-length-10637-cov-9.473634_pt1 | contig 10637 bp, 7 predicted proteins | sample MGYA00581746_ERZ1740056 | MGnify/ENA primary metagenome ERZ1740056 (study PRJEB43018, sample SAMN04849745) | marine metagenome | isolation source: floating plastic debris | place: Pacific Ocean | collected 2008-09-01 | study: EMG produced TPA metagenomics assembly...
ACAGGCCAAATAGCCAAACTTTTTGCTAGCTAACTTTTCTGGATGTAGGGTAATTGGTACCATTTATACCATTTACCCTTTCCAGAGGTAGTTAGTTTAAACAATGATTTTTAAAATTTTCATATGGGCAAAAAGATATTCTAAATGCATGTGGTTTAACTAACTCAGATCTGAACCTAAGTTTGACATTATAGATTGTCTATGATTGTGGATATTGTGAATAACGCAAGATCATGGCATAGTACTGGATAAACTTAGAATAAACAACAATAAACTTTATGTGACGCGCTTTAAACACAAGCAGTTCACTCATAACTACCCATCAGGCTCATCCACAATATGATTGTTTTTGGAAGTTGTCCACTCTTTGTCACATCTGGTATATAGGGAGAATACAAATTATAATGTCTTCCGGCACGCCGGTGTCAATTATAACACTGTTGTGTAATGGGAAGTTCGCATGTTCCTGTCCAGTTATTTATTTATATCACGAGACATGGAATAGCTGTGGGATGAGAACTAGATTATTGCTCATTTTTCTGACGCACACCAAGCTTCATAAACTGCTTGTTGCAATGAAAAAAATTCAATGTCTCTGTCTTGATTTATGGTGAAGAGTTTGAACTGTCAGGGGGATTTTGAAATACATGGGGTGTACTCACAGCGAAAAAAATTAGGCAGAGTGATTAACTCATATTGATCTTGCTTGACATCTGTGTTTTAGTATGGATGTCTCTGCTATTTTTTTAAGGTGTACATACTGAAATCGCCCTACCAAACATATACAAAAAGCTCATACTTAACTCTTTCCCTCTGTCCAGATCTAAGAAAAGATTTCAGATAAAAAATTGGTGTAATGCTGAATCGCACATGTCTCTTCAAATTGTATAGAATACAGAGACTCTGCACTCGATACCTAATCATTGTCCTCAACCGAAGTTGCTGTAAAACTCGTTGTGGTAAAAACACTTAGTTGCATCATGTTTAAATCTTTCCTTAAATTTTGACACTTAGGTTTTTCTCACTGTCAGTTATTGCACCTGAATCATAGCTACACGCATGCGAAAACATTACTTTTATAGTATGTTGTATTGAGCGTAGACCAAACTTTAATCTGAAAAACTGAAATAATGATGTTGATATTCCTATCGAAGTAATTTTAAGTTTGAACCATTTTGCTGCCTTTATTACCTCTATTGTTAGGCTACGATGTATTACAGAAAGATTTAAATAGGGTAAGGTAACACAACATTGAACATAAAGCAAAATAACTACAAAAAAAAGTATCTTGTAGAAAAATTGTTTTCCTCTTTTTTCCATAAAGTTTACTAAGAATGCAAAGACAATATAATCATGTTGATTTTTAATCAACTCTCTGCTGGTTGTTTGATGTTTGACAATGAATTCTGAATGTGGAAACCTCCCGAACTCGTATGTTTGGTGCAAAAGCATCACTGTGGCAAAAGGAAATTGAGAAGCTTTGCCGAGTATATTGCTACTTCCATATCCGTTACCCTGGTTGAAAAATCATAAAATGGGATTCTATGTATTCTAGAGAAACAGAATTCGCCTGGACTAGCCTGTATCATTACGTAAACTATCAATGTATCAATATACATGTAGTTATTTTTTTAAGTTTTACTCTAGCAGAAAGCATTCATTTACATTCACTAAAATACAACGTATGAGAGTAATAGTCTCCATTGAGAAAATGTTTCATCGGGGATTCAGACATGTCTGAGGTGCAAAAAAAAGGGAAAAGGAATAATAGTTTTAATTTTAATGGCGTTGGTTATTGATTACATTTTTGCAGTTACTAATGATGTGCCAGTGTTTTATTATCTCAATGAGTCTTAAAACTTAGATTTTCGTAATTGATGATGTAACTATTTAAATTGTATAAAACCACAAACCAATTATCTTCAGACAATAAATCCTAATCGTGGATTATTTATTGGGCTGGACCTCCTACCAATTGCGTAATAGTTTTGGAGAAAGAAAGCGCAAGCCTTTCTATTAATTGGTAGCATTTTATCGATGCCATCGTCAACAAACATTTTTGGAGTCTAGGGGTGCCGACCTGGCTGCTTATGACCACATCTGTCGAAAAAAAATTCATTTTGTTTGCGGTTTTCTCACGTTAAATTTTTGCTCTCCCATTTAACTTTTTATAATTACTAATTTCTTTGATATTTCTATTTTAACCAGTTTTATTGTGATTAAATCTTTCTGGTTTATTTTAGCTCATACCTAGTAGGTATTTGTTTCTGTTTCAGGCGTTAAAGATGCCATATTTCAGCAACAAACCTGGACCTAGTGTTGGCACCGACCTTCCTATGCCAAGGTCAGTAAAAGAGGTAGTTGATGAAATCAAACAAGAACACAAAGCAAAGCGGCGGAAACTTGACCCAGATAGCACGGAAGGCAAGTAGGGCAGTATTCGCCACTTATCAGTACATAAATATTCGGTGGATGAGCCAAGCACATATGCCTGTAGCCTCGATGGTGTTAACCTTTTTTTTTATAACGTTGGCATCAACTATTTCAGTGTACGCGCCTACGTGCACAGCACTATGCATGCTATATCTATATCATTCACATTGACACAAAAAAATTTAAAAATTGTTGCAAAACATTGGCCACTTTACACACGCAGTCCTTGGTAGAACAATTATCATGAGAAAATTAATGTGTAATTTGCCGTTCCTAATTGCAAAATTTGATAATTCGCTCTTGGCATCTCTACATGGCGTCATAATTTTTTATCGGTCAACACAGGTTCTGGCAAACACCCATGTTCAATATTTGCGAAATGTCTTTAAAATTATGCGCTGGATCGAAATTATAGACATAAAAAATTTTGACACAATTTATCAATTTCTGACAAAATCATGTGGCACTCTCTGTTGAGGAATTTCCATTGAATTAATTTAAACAATGATAAAAAGGTATTTCATAAAATAAGCGGCAATGAGTTATTTGTGTGTGAAATTTTGAGGGAAAATCACTGGTTGAGTACTGGTGTCACTGTCAGCGGAATTAAGACTAATTACTAAACAACAGCTTTATACCCTGAGCCAGACTACCACTCCGTGATAGTATACTCTATGCGAATTCGGTGATTCAATCTCGATGATAGTATCCATATTCCCCTCTTTATGGAAAAGTCTTGACAGGTTTTACATTTGATATTGCAATACATGTTAAAGGCACTTTCATATTGAATTAACGGAGTCGCAAAACTTTGGAGATCGCAATTTGCTGGAACCACTAGTCTAGTAAATAAATACCAATGAGGTAAATAAATATAAATTTATAATATCATTGGTATAAATGTACATGAAACTTTTTATTTATCCATTGATAATATCCAGCACTGAACAAGGACTTGTAACAAATGAAATAAACTCTATATTTCGTTGTTGTGACTCCTTGTTCATGGCTCATAACTTCAGCTCATTGCTGAAATACACTTAGCTGTCATCAAGGAGTTCTAACTCCTTGCTGTCATGCGAGGCCCTATAGGCAGATGCCTTTATACCTCTAAATCTGCGCTAGTCCTCACGGCTGTGTCAGCAACCCGCATATGGCTGCTTCAATGATCGCTCAGATTCAAAACTAGCTTCAGCCTCACATACACATTGCCCTTTTTATTTCATTATCATTAGGCCTACACCACATTGCATTTTTACAGATTACATTATAATCAAGTCTTTAAACTGAAAAAAGTTAACTGCATTTACTACACAAGTATTTTGTGATTCCCTGTGTTTCTGTTCTCATGAGCTGTAGAAAATTTTACAACTTCCCTCTGTTGCACTGATGGATTATGAAAGTTTAATTGCTAATAATCTAATCATTTCTAAAAACTTTTACTTTACTTTATCGTACACGCGTGCTCACTTGATTGGTGATTATTGGATATTGGTTTTTTTGTCCAGAAGCTTTCGGAAAACGGTGAATTAGCCACCGCATGATTGAAAAATGATCAAATAACTGATATGAACTCATAATCCTCTGTGCTAATCAGTGGTGATATCCAGAGCGGGAATGTGCAAAAACCAGAAACAAACAATCAGTTTCCGACATGATGGGTCTCCCCATGTCGGTGTACAAGATTCAATTCCCACCAGGGCAGATTAAGCTCAATAAACCCCCACACTTACACGGTATGCTGGCACCAGCTAACACAGGGGATGACAAGTGCTTACAGCATGATGATTATTTCCTGTGAGTGAATTAATTAACTGGTCTGGATTCTGAAAAAAAGTTCATATTAGGTTGTTGTCGACTGCTTAACCTCAGTCAGTTCCGCTGAAAAATTATAATTATGTATTATTAGCCACTATCGTAATATAAATGTGAAGGTGACATGGCATAAAATGTTCGACTGTAATAATCAGCTGGAATGTTGTAGGCCCATACATATCTTATGATTCAATGTCATCAAAAATTACCTTAGATTGCAAGCTGCTGAGCTGTTTTTATAACAAAACTGGCCATTCATGAATGAAGTGATAATTTTTCTTGTCAAGAAACAAGGAAGGGTAATTTATGCAGCTAAACTAAAAATGGAAATGACTCAACTTGCAGTTAATTCCTAATTCTAATAAACTCTACTTCTAATATTACCAATAATCAAACTTGGTAAAAAATATGATGCTGCATAAATTGTCTGGATAATGTTCCTTATTCTATTTTACGTCCAGAAAAGTTGCGTTCTTCAGTAGATTGATTTTGATAATTAGGATGCATTAGAGGCCATTTCCTGTTCTTGTGACAAGCTCTTAACAGCTTGTGTGGTTATAATCCGACTTCTGGAAATGAGAATGATAGCTGATTTGAAGCTAGGATAGGAATTTCTCACAGAAAGTGCTAGGTAAATTAGGCTAGTTAGGCTATCGTGTTTATACCTCAAACCTATGTCAAGTATCACTTCGTTGAATGAGAGACAAGCCCCCCTTTCATCACGTACAAACACTTCAGTGGCTCGCATGCATACACACTTTTGTTGTGTGCAAACCTCAGAAAACAATGTCAACCAATGTTTACAGCTCTTATGAACTGAAACAAAAGGATTGTGGTGAAATGAATTATTTCAATTAGCACGTATTAATAATGATGTCTGGATTAAGGTGCCATTAAGGTGCTGATTGCCCTCTTCACTAGTCTTGAGCTTCTGGCATTCATTGAAGCTGAAAGTGCGTAAACCCCATCATCTATTCCCTGCTGATATACTACAGCCACAGATTCTCATTGAGAATAGCAGGAGTTGTGCCCCCGCTGTATGTGCTTGCTAATAACTTTAGATTAATAAAACGAGCTGTTTATTCGCAGTTCTGCACTCTTCATGCTGTTTCATGATTATTGCCTGATACACATGAACCTCCTACACACTGAGTGCATAATTATATTTCATTGCACAATAAAAAATAAGGTGCTAATATTATATACTCCTTGGTATATTTGGTTCTTTTTATTGACGTCAGGAGTGTTGAAAACACAGCATTGCTAACACTAGATTTCCAACTTATATGTTATAGCTGTCACTATAAAGAAAACACTAAAATTCTGAAGCAGTATGAAGGTTGGAGGAGAAACTCTGCTTCCATGATGTCTAGTGCGATCATTTGTATAGTCATATAACCTCAGACGGGAGCCGTGTCTTGCAGCTGTGATGTCACAGGCCTAATCAATCACATGGGACGTTTAGGTCAATCACAAGCCAAATATTTTCTCAATCCAATTATGGAAATGAATTGGTTGGACCATTGACGTTGACCGCTCAAAATATTCTTCTTATTTTACAAAGCCATGTCTTTTCCATTCAACTGCGATGAAAAAGAGGAGCTATTTTCTATCTCCATATCTCTGAAACTATTTGTGAATATTGTTAATTTCATCGGAGGGCTTCTAATAATAAAATTCAGGAATTCCGTTGGTGTCAGATTCTCATTGCATTTTTACCCCACTTTACTCATTAACCTAACAGATCAAATTTAAAATGGAAAATCTTCCTTCAAATAGATATGACCTGCGATATGCGTGCTAGATAACAAATCCTAACGAGGCAGTACAGTGGTGATGCACAGTGCCCACTACACGGGTAGCTGTATTTTTAGATTTTCTCTTGTAGCTGACTTTATTTATCATCAATGATGAAATCCAAAACATGTTGCGGGAATATAACAGTGATATATAACAAGGAGGTGATATTGCTGGAAAACTTGGAATAGACCACATGATTGAGTGTAGACCAGATCAAATAGATAACAAATAGGATTGGATAAATGATAAATCTAATAGGGGTGCATTTATCGCACATCCGAAGACTCATCGACTGACTTCAATAGCAAAAAAAGTAATATAATTTTGGAGATTGTTTTAGAAAATGATTATTACGTAACACAAAATAGAATCTACCAGACCTCTTTTCTTAATAAGTAGAATGCTTCACAATCCATACAGATTGGTTTTCAGTTTCATCAATTCTGCAGTAGGCAGTCACACATAAATAAAGCCTTGCATGCCAGCTACTGAACAGTACAGTTGTAACAGAAATGAAAATGCCATAGAAGATAAATGAGAAAAAGAACGACAATTATTATCACGCCAGGTGATAGGGTAGCGATATCGTTACGCTGAACTGGTAGGTTTGAAATGGAGGAGAGCAGCTAAATACTTGTACGTGTCAATAGTCATTGATTTACCATAATAACCATTATTATAATAAAATAAATAAGAAAGCAGAAGTTCAGCAAAAATACTGTCAAAATAAGAAAGCATCCGGCCTATTTGGGAAAAACTATAGTCAGTCTTTGGCATTGGAGACAAGGCAGGCTACCTATCCAGAGATCCAGTACCTGTCAGGGAGTGGAACTGATTACAATCCTTGTCGTCGTCGACGCGGATTATACGAGGTTCTAATGTGGGCTCAAACAGCTACACTAGGCATATAAATACTACTATTATGTACAACGACTCTGTGAGCGAGAGAAGTTTGAGCGGCGTGTCAGCTATGCGCATCTCCATGTACTTCCGGGAATCTGTGGAGCGGTCTGATCATACATGCACATTTTTCGTATTCTTTTATGCTCTACCTCCTTACTACGACTTGTCTAAGCATTTTGGTACCATACACTGAAACTTGCCGATATGTTCGTTGTCCTGTAAGTAAACAGAATCAAACAATTATTGAGTGTCAAAAGTGTTACTTGGAGGAAACTAAGCTGCCAAAAGCTTCCGTCGTCATCATCGTGGGTGTTCCATGAATGCTGTTTTCACAATTTGTGGGTCTATTCGACGTAGAAATTCCTTAAACAGTCAACAAATGAGGGAACTTAGCCCTTCAAAGGATAGTGATTCCATACAAGTGTTGAATGTAGGGTATTAGTTTTCGCTTGAGGGACTTTCTCTCATATAAATGTAACAAAATATACCAACATGGCTGCAGATTTAGATATCAAAGGGAATGCGTGAATTGGTGTAATGATTGCACTGTTACGCTAATGGATCGAACTTGTTTCTTATACAAACTGCATCTGCATTTCCATGTCATATGGTGTATGTCAACATTGCTATAAAATTACATGGGAAATAACTCCCTAATACATTTATATAACAACACTATTTGACTCGGGTTTTGGAGAAAGTATTTTTGATGATACAATGTTGTACCATTGTACCACCTTTGGAATAATTAATCACTGGAGAAAATCAATGAAATGTCTCATATGTTGACACAAGCTTCATTCAAACAAGACAAAGTAGAATTTCACAGTTCCGTCAATTACCCGCTGGTAACTTGAGAGCCTCCAAAGAAATTGTGGAGAAACTGCTATTATGTGAGTGCAACCCTTTTCCACTCCACTTAGTAATGTGTCAATAATACAATCAAGCGGGTCAAATATCACAATGCACCAATCTCTAGAGTGCCTGTAAATGTCAGCAAAAACTGCTCAATTCTTGCGAATCTTTGACTCTTCCTTTATCGGTTAGGTACCGGGATGGAAATCCAATTACACCTAACATTTTAATGAGTACTTGTCAAAAATCTCAGAAATATTGATGGTGTCTGATAAGAGTTCATCGTCAATAATTACACGGGAGAAGCTGAGAAATCTGCCTGTCTCTACCTGATCTAACTGTATAATAAGCAATCACAGGCTAATTAGGTAACTACAACCTCTCCAAATCTTATCTGATGATAGGAGCTGAACGCAGCTGTGCCTGTACTCCCCACATTTTATACACCATACTTATCTACCAGAATTATAATAATACACCTAAATATTTTGTGATACATAGCTTGAGCTGGTGACATAAACGGTACCAAATTGGACTTTGTGAAGGTGTAGAACCAAGAGGGCGCAAGCATATTATTAATGCTGATTGAATCATTTTTTCGAATGTATATAGCGAGATATTGTACTTACGCCTATTTGTTTACAAGGAAATTTCTGTCTTGAGCAGAAGTTTCTCTTGATACATTTGGCGAATCTTTTGATGCATCGGAAGTCATCGGAGTCACATGCCCCGCAGTCAGGATCAGGATCGACCCACGAGCAGGCCTGACAGGACGTGTGCTGACAGGATCCGTGACATTCTCGTTTTAAATCCACAACATCACTGCAACAAAAAGAGGGCTGATATAAATGTCAAGTTGCAACCAAAAAAATCAGCCAATAAGGACGGTATTTTCTTTAGGTTTTTTTAGTTGTGCAACTGCCACCAAGCACATGACGGCACACTTTTGTCTAAAAATACCATGTAAAAATGGTTTCATACAAATCCAATAAATTATAACACTTGCGTGGTGAAACACAGTTATTTGTTTTATTTGATCGACAGTCAATTAATCTGACTCATACAAAAAACATGTATTGGATTTATGTTTCTCAGCTCTGATTACATGTTATTTAGGGATTGTATAGTAAAGCCATATTGTTGATCCGTTTTTATGACAATGAAACAAAATGGGTGAATAATTGCTTAGGTATGGCTTTTAATCCCTTCATGGATAAAACATGGGATTATAATTATCTCCATTCAATATTCTCAGCATATTTTGTGACAATCTAACTTTTCCTAAGTATTAATTGATTGATATATAATGAGTAAAATATGAATAAGAATAGGAAATAATTATGGATTATTGAATGGCGAAAATGTTTTTAGACAAGTAAAGGCATGGGTGATGAGACACTCCAAGCTATGAGGACATGTTTATCCTTTAACAGAAGCCTATCCCTTCATTCAATTGGACATATAACGCTTATAGAAAGATGAGCTGTAAATTCTACGTGGGATAAAGCAGATTAATGACTGTTGTTGGCAAAGAAGCATTGTACAGATGAGCAATGGTAAGTATACTTCACATTCCGTAAACCTTAGAAAGCGCTTCCCAAATACGACGATTCTGCCACTTGGTAAACACTCTCGAAACAGCTTAGTAAATATGGTAATACCAGAAAGTGGTATACAGTGTTCAGGATCAGTTACTCAAGTATTTGTTTACAGCCGACAAAACTGACGCACATTAACCCATATATAACAATAGCCGCTGCTAGAACAGAACGTTATTCAGAAGCTGCGTCCCAATAGTCTGCCACTGAATAATACAGTCTGGTGTGATTCGTCGTAACACTCATTCATGAAAACACGAGCAAAATTCCCACAATGAACCAGTCCTAGTTATGTCGCGCGCCAATGTAGTTGTACAGGGCTACGCTAAGGTTACACATCCTGGCTCAAAGAAAACCAGTGGGCATGAGCTAGGTGACATTTTCGGCCACAGGAAGTATTTAATCATCAATGCCGTTACCTGTCACGACCCATCAAGAATTTTTCTGTTGTCTCTATGCTATTATTAATGATCATACCTTTTTTGCAGGTTTTTAATTTTTTGTCAAAAACGTCAGGAACATCAATTTACATTGAACATTTATGCTAAATTATGAAATTAATAATGACATAAATAATTATGCACTGTCAGTGCACATTACACAACAATAATTTTCACTTACACTGCAGAGCATATCTCTCGCGGGTTTTTCAGACAGAAATCGGGTGTACATCTAGGCTGACACTTAGCTGGGCTGTTATCTCTTGTCTGTATTTGAGATGATGACGAATCCGGTGGATCCTGAATTATATTCGGTTCTAGAGAAAGATATAATTCAATTAATAGAAATACGATCATCTATTCTAAACTAGCTTGGTTTGCCATGAATAACAATTCTAAATTTACTTTTCCATCCATTTTTGTGGTTATTGAATGGCGGGATATAGAACAGCAAGAGGGAAATAAACGCAAAGTAATCGCAGGTGTTGACTCAGACACCAAATTAAAACAAACCTGAAAAGGAAATACTCGTTTATACAATGTATTGTGAGAAGTATCTGACTCTTATTGAAAACCCTTCAGCTTTAATCTTCTTTACATGGAAATTGAAAATTAATTTTGATGTTATTGTTTTCTTTTTCATGGCTGGGCTGCAATTTCTTTTGTAGTTTACCAAGTTGTGTTGTCAAGAGTGACCATTAATTAGATAATCATGCAAATTTAGTAATTAATTGATCCCTAATCCTAATAATATTGTTAATATTATGAATGTGTTGTGGTAAAGCTTTGGAAT
>ERZ1740056.173-NODE-173-length-10636-cov-30.466024_pt1 | contig 10636 bp, 6 predicted proteins | sample MGYA00581746_ERZ1740056 | MGnify/ENA primary metagenome ERZ1740056 (study PRJEB43018, sample SAMN04849745) | marine metagenome | isolation source: floating plastic debris | place: Pacific Ocean | collected 2008-09-01 | study: EMG produced TPA metagenomics assembly...
CCCAAACCCCAAACCCTAAACCCCAAACATACAAAGATATTTTACTCATTAAATTACTTATGATGCTAAAAAGGGTGCGAATTTGACTTTTGCCTCCTGAATGGATGCGGATAAAACATTATCACCAATAATGCAAGTAGCTATACACGGAGGAGAGTTTTTTTCCCGGGTTCCCGTTTTTTTCCCAATCACAAAAGTGAATGTTATTCCATTTTTCATTTACAAAGTTATTGCTGTTTTGTTCTATAGTTTTAGAGAGGTGATAAGGTCATAGTAAAAAGTGAACACTGCAATAAATAAATATTTATGAATGATTTCTAGGGAATTTGTCTGGGGGGTTGATTACCTTACAATACTTACCATTACAATACATTTACATTACACATACAATTACAATAATTTGACCAGATTTACGTCCAAACCAGGTTTACACCAAAGATCTGTTGGAAAAGCACCTACAATGATAGCGATTGATAAAGTAGATGACCTGTGTTTTATTTTTTGGTACTTATACATTATCATCGACCTGGTCTTTTATATAACATATAAAACGATACAGTGTAACGATTTTGCGAGTTTGCAGGAATGAACATACTGTACCGGATACACGGAATTTTAGGAAATAGTGTAAATAGTTAGTTCTATATATACCTGTGCTCTTTTCATATTCTTTGTGTGAGTTTTATTGGAGGTGGAAATGCTTGGCATGAACCTGTTTGCCTCGCTGTCTTCGTGTAGAAGGTTTTCCTGGCATTTCATCCGATATCCAATTGTCTCCTTTTACTTTTGCAGGCTGACTATCGATGCCAGCATGCTGACTACTCAGGTGCTTCTGGTGACGCCACTTACATTAGAAAAGGAACACATTGTCCATGTCGTATATCTCTGAAAATTAGGAAAGTGTGTGGGTGAGTCTTTGTATTATTGAGAAAGCAAGTTTGTAGGCCTCTTATTGTGGGTACGGTGTCCAGTGCTAATACAGTCAAAATGATGTTCCCAGAGTAAAGGCGAGAGGCACAGTTACATGTACATGCACATGAAATAGACGAGGCGGTTTACAGGGTTGGAGAATATCTACTGCCAATAGAGATAACCACTGATTTATATTATTATGGATCTGAGGTATTATCAAAATATTGGTCAGCAGCGTAACGATGCTTTGTTTACATTTGACTGCTCCCATTGTGTTTTCCCCTTGTTTACACTTTATACATTTACTCGATAGCTACACTAAACTATATAATTATAATTGTAAACAAAAGGAAATTATGTTATACATTTATGTATAAAAATCAATGTCTATTTTGCAGCCTTGATTCCAATAATACAGCTCTGAGAGCGTAGTGCATAGCGTAACGTAACCATCCCTCACTAGCCTTTTATTGCTTTAGGAGCAACGGCCGACCCCGGTGATCACACCATTTTCAATTGACCAATCTGATTTAAGGACTGCTGCACTTTTAAGCTCCTATGCTGACCATTCTAGGCGATGAAAATAAACAATACTTATGATTTAACTCGCTTCAATAAAACTCTATTTCAATGGAGATAACATACTGAAATAGATTCTTTTTGAGTATCAATTCTCAACTACCCAACTAAAGAATCTTTTTGGAATCGAGTCACAAATTGTTATCTCTATTGGTTCTAGAATGGAGATAGCAATTTGGAGTACACACTGCATAGTTTTTCCTACTCTCTTTGAGATTTGTTCATTTCATTCAACAGATCCCAGAAAGCCACGGTGTGCAAACTTTTTGCAACTCACAATCACAGTCTTTCCAGTGCAGCTGCTCTTTCGAGATACCCTGTAGCCGAAGAGACAAATGCTCAGTTAAAACAGCTTTACACAGAGGGAATGAAGTCTAATGCTGCACTCAAGAAATTGAAAGAAAATCTATCGCCATATCAGCTCGCTGATCGTTCAATAGCACCCGATTACAAATACGCGAATCAGTGAGTATAATAAATAATCTACAAATTATGAAGCGCTAGTGTAAGTATGTATGTTGTCTGTATGTATGTATCTACGCGGCTCAGTCAGGTTGGGAATGGAATTGGATCGCATGCATGTAGCCCATATATGTATGTAACCGCTCTTTCACACGAGAACGGCTGCGCCTAGAATGACGGGGCAAAATGCGGCGGGTGCCCTTTTAGTTCGCCCATGGTATAGGCCGTTTTATTTTGCAGTAGGGGAAGGTGTTCTCGAGGCGCGAGTGACAAACGCCCCATTGGCCGACACTTTTCATTCATAAATTTGATGGAGAAGACACGTACGTGTCGATGTCAGTAGTCTTTTCAGGGACTGTTTAGTAACAACTCATTCCAAACATTCCATAGTAGTTTTACAACTCTCCTTTTTCCATTCATAAATATTAGGCAAAGCCATATAGGTATAATTGTTGGCATTGCTTACTGTCGCACCTGCCTAATAAGAGATTCGAGCGAAGCAAAGAGACCCAAGTTAGTTAAGATGTAAGTTTAGTTTGCTAAAAAACCTCGTCGAACAGTTTGGTTCGTTTCAAGTGAAACACAGCTAGCCAGAACAACAAAAGAAAAAACTTCCAAAACAAAAATAAAACAGAATATAAAACAGGATGACGCAGAAGGCTATGTAGTATGTCATCAGGACAATGGAATGAATATTGAGAGCAGCAATCTTATGTCATCCTTCGATTATGGTTAAAATAGTTAAAAGGAAAGTGTTTATTGTCAAACGGATTTGGATTTCTTCTATGCTAAGAGCCCCATTCTTGCTATGGGTACACAGTTAAGTGCATTTCAGTTCAGCTGTACATGTATAAAGGCGCCTAGTGCTGTATTTCTATATGCTTGCTATCGCGGTATTTTTCGCGTCTGCCGTTTGCCATGAAAGAAGATAATATTATGTATACCGGTACAATTATGTACCCTGTACATACATACATATTTATGTTAGCGCTTAATAGTTGTAGATAAGAACTGATTTTTACTTCGCCTTTATTGCCCTCTCTTTTTACCCTAAGGGAGTATATTTTAGCCAGCGTTGAATTTCACTACTTTGATGTGAATTTTTTCATCGTTCTTGCTACTTGGTATGTTCGAAAAATTAAAAACATTGATGAAAAAAATTTTTTTTGATGAAAAGCTAAATTCAAGTCCCACTAATACTTTACTCCTCTAGGGTATGTGCAAGTATTTATGTTATAGGCTTATGTAATGTGATGACTTTTTCACTGGAGAAAGTCAGCGCCTAGAAACGAGGGACAAAAAATGGCGGGTACGCCCTTACCACGCCCGCAGCATAGGCTGGTTAAAGTTAAAGTGGGGACAGGCGTTTTTAGGATCTGGGCTCAAAGCGCCCCTTTGACTGACGCTTTTCATTACATAAATTCAATAGCAAAGCCTTTTATGTGTTGAGAGCAGAATTTTCTTCTGTAAAAGAAAATTCCAAAACATTCAGCGGATATTTGTAGATTGAACTAAGCCATTTTTTCATTCTAGCCTTCAGTGACACCATGAAAAGTGCTGGGGCAGCACACATGCGCATCCACAAAAATAATGAGGCTCTGGTTGAACAGACCCAGTCTATCGATCTAATAAAACACTTGCGATAAATTTATTCAATCATAGTGCCATTTTGTAAATTATAACATTGCAGCACCTGGAAAGTAAAGATAGTAATAAAATTAACCAGTTGTCTTCTCTCTCATTTATTTGAACTTGAGGCTGTCACTTGACTCCTGCTGTGTTACTGTGTATCTATAAGCGATCCCAGTTGATTACCGGTAATGACAATTAAACAGGATGGGGTTTTGTTTAGGGAAATTGAAAAATTCATTATCTTTTTTCATTTTCTTGCAAAGAATAATGATTAATATTTTTTCTATACACCTCTCCTGCCTTTCACACAACTGAAATATCATGATTTTTAAAATGTAGCCAGGGACGATTATGACCACTGACGAGTGCCAAGAAACCAGCTGATGAATATGGAGTCGCCCTCTCTTTTCAAAATTCTCAAAATATGTAGATATTCCATATGTCCATTATTGATGGATGTCAATGAATGAAAGGTAGTTTTAGGGGTTGTTGACCATGCTGAATTCATTTCTGGCCTGTATTTTGCCCTAAAAGAATTCATTCATTGTGTTTTGGAGCACTTCTTGTAAAATCTGTCACACAAATTGATGCTAAAACCAGCAGGAACGTGTAGAGATCCCTTGAAAATAGCATAATCCCAGAAGTTTTTGTGAAAACTAAGCAGTCAAATTCTCGAGAATATACACCCCTGAATGTAGTTGTTAGTCCTATAGGCCTACAGTGCATTTTACGTTATATGAGGGAAATACAGTTTTACTAAGATGGTGGGTTGGTTGGTTTGTTGGTTGGGCTGGTTGACTAAGGTGGGTTGGTTGGGTTGATTTGATTGGTTTCTGATGAAGCTTAAATTACCATACCATTATTGTTGCCAGCATAATTATTTTAAGTGACATGATTCTGTAAACAACTATTTTTCGAATTGGTATGACCTCAAATGGCGTATTAGTCGCCCCATTCTAAAGGGGCATCCCCAGTGGCGGATCTTAGGGGTGAGCCCTTGGAGCACAGGCTCTCCCAACCCAAAAGCAATTTTCTGTGTCTTTAAACAAGGATAAAATATGACTTATCCTATCTGATATTTTAAAAACGTAATCAGAAGGCAACCTACCAATTTATTTGACTGTGAAATGACTGATTTGCTCATATGTATTTGTAGCCTGTACAACAAATTTATGCTGAAGAACTATGGAAATGATGATGATGAAGAAAAAATATTCCAGAACATAGAAAGTGCTGTAGATTCTGTTGAGGGTGCAAGCGCTCTGAAAGACACACTGGACAAAGGCATTGTTTTAGCCTTCACCACACCAATTATGAGACGAGCCCACAGTTTGAGGTAATAAATTGCCACATATTTTACTTTTTACCCGTTGCACAAACATACATCCAGCTCATTATGGAACCAATTCCCGCAAACACCTGAAACCTAAGCAATGAGCATTGTATGATGCTAAAACTACTTCCAAAGATTTGTAATATACCGGTAGCATCATAAATATCCTTTCCCGTCATACTTTTTGATATAAATTAGCATAGATATCAGCTGCACATGACCACAAGACAAAAGCATTGTATGTGAAAATGTTGTGCTCACCTTCCGTCACATTATTCCAAAAGAATGGGCAATTCCGGCTATTACAGAGACAACACAAGATTGAATACTTACTTAATATGTATATGCTTCCTTCTGATCGATGCGATTTTTCCCTTTGTAGAGAAAGTGGTGAGATCTGCTTTATGGATTCTTCCGGTAACATGGTCGGTCGCGGCTTGAAAGTACGACTGTTCCTAATAGTAACCTATAGTGCTGGTGGCGCAATACCCCTGGGTTGGTTTGTATCCATCACTTTGCAACTCTCCATTTTTAGCTTATAGGGATTAGCCTATAGTAAGGCTGGGTCGATTCACGAATATTTGGGTGCGATATGTTTTCGATTCATACCCTATTCGGTAGCCTGAGTTTCATATGGCTAATTTGTAAAGTTTTTTTTTCTGCCTGTGTCCAGTTACAAGTATAAAACAATTTTAAGGACAATAGGTGTTTACAACATACTTTATGACCATAGTAAGCTTTTCACCCAGTACTCGTACTTTTACAAAAAACAGGTGAGATGGGCCTTTTTAGCTTACGCCGCCTGTTCTGCTCGATTCTTTGCTTTGATATTTGACTGCCCCATTTTTTGATTAATTTTGGGTTTTATTTTTCGGAAAAACAGAAATTCTTCGCCTGATTATATCATCGCAAGCGATTGAAAGACTACTCCAATTATAACGGCAGAAGAATGTCTCCTACTGCAAAAAATCATGCCACTGCAAATCTGAAATCAGCATAATAGACAACCCTAGCAATAGCTCACACAACACAAACTTATGAATTATAATGTTGAGTTTGAGTAGGTAATCTAAACTCTAGTTGTCTGTACCTGTGATTAGAGGGGACAACTCCCGGTTTTGAACTGGACCCAGGTTAGAGGTTTGTTTTTTTTTGATTTGGTTTGATTCGATTCGGTTCAAATTGTTGATTCATATCAAACTTTTTCATGAATCAACCCAGCTGTAGCCTATATCCTATTGCTTTTGCTTGTATTTTTTCTTTGCACATAACCTAACAGCTTCTTCGACTCAAGAGCTAACTGGTTTGAGGGATGGCAACTGCAAATTATTCTAAAGTGAAGTTCTTTCTAAGACCTACTGTAACTTTAGAATGGTTTGACATAAATTCACGAAACTTGAGGACTGCTGGGCGGTATACTTAGCCTACGAATAATCAAATAACACTGGATTGGACTGGGATAACTCTAAAACTATTGATTAATTGGTTGATATTAGTAAACTTCAAGTCTTGTAACTTCACAACCGTTTCAGCTAACATCACGAAAACCTCAGGGGAGTTAGCTGGTGAATATTAGATGCGAATTGCTAATTAGTTTGTGGGAGGGCAACTCCATTACTTACTATTTGGTACTAGATGTTTATCCTTAGACTAGCTTGTATAACTTGAGAAAAGCGTGAGATATATCAATGACACTTTGCGAATAGATCGGTGGCCTACTTGGGAACCATGATATAATCACAAATGGCATGGGGATAACTCCAAAACCCTCGTTTAGTTTGTCGGTTTTAGTAGACTTTGAGCTACTGTCACTCGAACACCGTTGGATATTGCTTCATTGAAACTTCAGGGGAGATTGATCATGCGAATTAGATTGCTAATTGCTGATTAGTTTGGGGGAGGAAAACTTCATATCTTTCTCATAAAGAGCTGCTAGTTAACTTAGAGCTCGAGTTTTTCACCGCCAAATTCTTCAGTATGTATTTATTTGGTGTCAGTTTAGCTCAAATGGTGTATAATGAAGCTATATTTTTTTGTGGAAAAAATTTATTATCTCATTTAGTATGTGTTTGTTAGTGTTAAAGTCAGACAAGGATAGTTTCGGTAATCTGGAGACAAGAAAGGCATTCTTCTACCATCACATATTGAATGTTGTGACTTTGTAGAGGCACATAGTTGCCTTTTCAGTTGTATGTCTGCAATGTAGTAGCCATGGATGTGCGTACATATGGATACAAATTGGAAGACAAGAAAATTAGCTGCCAGTTGTGTTATTACGGTTAAAATACATTTTACACTGCATTATTTCGCTATATTTTTAGCTTTACACATTTTTTAAATATTTATCTGTGCTAGCTATACTGACAACCGCATAAATACTTTGCCGTCGCATTTGCTTATTATATCCTGAATATGAATGAAGCCATGTATTCTCCCTCATGTCTTTAAAGCGCATTTTGGAGTACTCTGAATTGAAAAAAGAATTATCTACTGTGATCTTCCCTAGAGCATAAGTTTGTGTACGAATGCGTTACTTGTGCTGACTTTCAAACCCCAACCAACGCTCTCAACCCAATGTGGATGGTTGAGGTTTTATGGCACGCCAGTAACACATACGCACACAAAGTTTAATCGCTTACGCTACTAGGGCATGTGTGCTTAATTGGATCCCCATTCCCCATGGAGCAGCTGAACACATGAACACACGTTCGGCTTTCAAGTTTTAATATGTTGTGTTGATGACATAATTATAGGTGCATTCTTCACATCTAATGAGCGAATGCCGTTACTCGTGCGAGGGTTGCAGCTGATCATTGACTTAATTGGACCTGACAGCTTCAATAGTAAAGGTACAGATTGATCACTTCTAAGTATTTTGGTGCGCAGCAGCAGGCCTGCCAACCGAGGATGGGGCAATTGCTTGAGACAGTTTTGGGGCAAAAATAATTGTGTTTGGGGCAAAAATCTGCTTGTTTGGGGTGACAAATTTTCTTTGGGGCAACAAGTGCAGAAGACCACAACAATGTTAGTCTGAGGCCTCAGACTGTGGCGAGCGGAGCGAGCCCAAGTCTGAGAACTTAGCTGATATTGACTGGAATTGTCTGCTCTCAAAATTGCTATATTTGCTAATGCCAATATCAAATTCCTAAAAGATTCCTTTTAGAACAACAAACATACTTATACATATGAAAGATATTTAAATTTAGATCTTTTTAATTGTAATCACAAGTCTTGAATGTCCCCATGAGCTGAGATATTAATGATTCATGTAGTCAAAAATTGAGGGGACAATTCCATCAAAAACCTTGGACTTGCATAGACTACAACAATGTAGGCCTATAGTACAAAACATTTTTCAAGATATATTACCTATGGGTTGAAATCCGCTTTAAGCTGATAACGGAACCTTCCAAAGGTTCGGAAAAATCCCGTAAGGTGTCTATGTACAGAGAAAATAACTTCTTCCTCCCCAGATCCGTGGACAAACTGTTTTGAATGTTATAGGAACTGCGGGTCCGACTATCTTCATGACCGATGATAGTGCTTCAGAGCGTGGGGCGCTTCGGTCAGTGTTCCCAGAATGCAGACTGTTATTATGCACTTTCCATGTGACTAAAGCCGTTGGTGATTGGCTTGGGAGGCAAAGCATGGCTACTGCTGATAGGGAAGCATGCCACAATTTGTTAAAAGAGCTGATGTATTGTGCCACTGCTACAGAATTCGCAAACACACTGTACGTATATTAGTGTAATCAAGCGATTTTCTTGTCTTAATTTTTGTAATTTTCGCGGTGTATTTACCGAACAATGACAATTAAACCAATTGAAGAATTTCCTGAGACACGGAGCCATTTAGCAAATTTGCAACCCCGTTCATTGAATAATAAAAACATTACTTTTGCAAAAACCAAGTAGACGCCTGTCACTATTTAAGAAAAAGGCAATTAATATTATTCACTAAATTTCGCTAATTAGCCAAAGCTGAGGGCGCTTCAATCATAAAAAGAAACCTACATAACCCACAAAATAAATATACGTACATGGAAGAGGCTACTTCCGATTGACTCATGGCAATCATGTTCAGTGGTTGTATGAATTTCTTGTCCAAATTGTGTACCAAAATGTATTAGATAGCACAGTGACAGAAAATCATCAAAGAGCTAAACACTGCGAACTAACATCTTCCGAAATGTTATGTCTCCTTTGGTTGAAGGTATTGTTTCCTTTTTCGGCTTCCCTTGTGTATGTGTTTGTGTATCATAAATATTACTGTCTGTAATAAAAATTATTGTCTAATTTTAGCTCCAATGCACCCACCATCGACAAGAAGTTTTCGGAGTATTTCACGAACTACTATGTGGCAAGAAAGGAAGACTGGGCACTCTGTTTTAGAAACGATCTACCAATCGCCGGTAAGCTGTCAAATATATTTTCTAATAATGCAATTAGCATGAGTTTAGTTTCATTGTAATCCATGTTGCAATTATGAATCATTGATGTCGATCTTGCACAATGTTAAATGATCACCACTGCCCCCTAACATTGTAATAACTAAGCAAGGCAATTTCCCATTGACGATAGAAAACAGCTCAAGCGAACAGATGTTGACAGAAGCTAGAAACTTAGAAAATATACCGCCTTAGCCGATTAGCATGGGAATTTGTCACTGAACCTGAATTTCACGCTGTTGATCATTTTCAATGTTAAGCCACAGTGTTCCAATGTCAGTAACATCAGATATGGCTAGGACGCTGACCAAATGACAATATACTCACCGCTATGTTACAATAGAATGTTTAGATGAGCAAAATTGAGTAGGCCGAGCGTATCCCCAGCAACGGATCGTCGCTCGGATAACTATCAGTACTCATGAAGCAAGAGATTATAAATAATGTGTAGGGATGAAGATCATTTATATAATATACATAACATGTCTGTTTTCCACTTTATGGCCTTTCGGTACCTGACAGGTTGTAGACTGGTTTTTGTGAAAAAACCTCTGAAAGATAAATCTTTTGATAAAATATTATAATGGGTAAAAAGATGGGAAGTGTACAAATTCTCTATAAAAAGCAGTTAGTTTTTTTTTTCAATAAAAAAATTGTTGGTACTTTGCCAAGTTTATACGTTACAATGAGAGAGAAACCTTGTTTAGAAAAATGGCATTGCATAACTGTTATTGCTCGGCGAATTTCTGCTCATTTTGACATATACTTGGCACGGTGTCAACGGTTGAGAAAAGACCAGACTGTTTTTGGAAACCAGTCATGCAAAGTCCACCTAAAATACAAATGCCGTCTTAAAATACACGAGCTGAGTGACCAGTTACTAGGCCAGGCACTCACTTGATGTTTGTAGCAATTTCATGCTGGTCTTTCAATAATCTGTACCTGTCTGTTGCGCCAGGAAATGAAATAGGCAGTAAAAAAACATTTGCTATTGTTGCCATCTCTTGATGCAGGGAATAATACCAACAACCTTGTTGAGAGGCAGTTCAAGGTCATACTTGAAGAAGTTCTCGGAAGAACAACAGCTCATTCAGCAGGCCACCTAACATCACTGCTGTGTCAAGACTATGAAAAGGCTCTAAGGAGTAAACTATTGGACAGTGCCCATGGAAGGAGGAGGCTGACTTTGAAGGTTCAGTATCATGACGTATCCAAACATTTTTGGTAAACTGAACTGTCTTTTAATTGTAAGTGTTAACAGAGACACAGAT
>ERZ1740056.174-NODE-174-length-10606-cov-6.927969_pt1 | contig 10606 bp, 9 predicted proteins | sample MGYA00581746_ERZ1740056 | MGnify/ENA primary metagenome ERZ1740056 (study PRJEB43018, sample SAMN04849745) | marine metagenome | isolation source: floating plastic debris | place: Pacific Ocean | collected 2008-09-01 | study: EMG produced TPA metagenomics assembly...
CCTTTACTCCATTGAGGACTGTGTACACATTAAGCCGACCACTGGTACTTCCTCTGACAGCATGCTGGAAATCCAGACACCATGTCACACCTGTTAGCATACATGATCATTAAAAATTCAAGGAAGTGAGAAATGAACAGTCAAAAACATGCATAACTAAGCCATAAGGACAAGTTCGCACACATTTGACCCATGATCTATCTTGGGGGATTTCCACTTCTTTGCTGAATTATGTCATTAGGCCATGTTGTAATTCATAGGCGTGGGTATTCAATCTCTCCCCTACTTAACATGACAGCACTTATTTCCAGGTTGTGATAAGTGAATACCCTAAATATACGCTGAAAAATACTGACGCATCAAATTTTTCAACACATTAACCGCTGGCAGAATCGTTGAATTTAGCATATCTGCCTCTATTCCAGTCACAGTTGGGGATGTGTTATAATACTTTACCTCCGACTTTGGTGGGTATGATAGACATTGTGCCCACTTGTGATGATCCGGTGTTATCTGTGTACGCATTCCAGAAATTGGCACCTTCAGCAGCCGAGCCGGGGAATATGTCCCACTTTCTACCAGCTCCTTGAGTATCATCATAGTATTCATTTGGCTTGAGGGCAGCACATGAACCAGTAAGACCATTCTCAAACCCGCAGTGTACAGCATATTCTAAAATAATAGAATAACTGATAGCTAGAATATAAACCATAATAGTATATCCATATCATTCTTGATGTCAAGTTTGAAAAGGGATTGCAGAGAGGTTTTTGTTCCAATTGCCACACATGTTGATCACATGGTACTGTGTTGTCCAATCACTTATCTATACCAAATATACAATAGTTAGACAATTACAAGTTGTCATGTCACAACAAGAGAAAAGATAAATCCCAATTGAATAAGAAAGTTGATATTTCTCCTTCTAAAAAAATTAAATTTAAGGAGACTTATTTTCTCCCTTGTATAGGAGGAAGGGTAAATAAAAGTTTCTGAGTTCAAGTAATCTTTCAAAAATAGAAGTCAGATCTGGAGGAAATATCTAACATAACTCCAATTTAAGATACCTGGATACTGGCAGGAGTATGTCGAGTCATTGTTGTCGACACACGGCACGCCGTGACATGGGTCTCCAGCGCACACATCAGGCTCTGCTGTTACTGTAAACTGATAACGGCCATCGGCTTGTTGGTTGGTAGAGGAACCCATAAAAACAACAAGAAGAGTGTCCCTGTTCTTAGACTGTGAGGTGTTGAACTGCGGGCCACTGGTGTCTCCACAGAGGCTAAAATTAAAAAAACTGAGTGATAATGTAGGAAAGAGAGAAGACAACTGTAAAATACACTTATCGCGTGAGAGACTGTTGATTGAAAATGTGTACTTGAAGGAAGCGTCAGTTTGTAATGTTAGGGAAGAAATGAATACTGGTAACACTTTTCCTATACAGAGGCTAGAATGAATAAACATGCATAAGATTGTAGTAAAGACTCCAATGAGTGGAGAGTGCAGTGAAAAGCTAAAAACTGCTGATTGAAACTGTGCAACGCCAGGAGCTGCCAGTCAGAAACGCTGAAAAGGAAATGACCAATACGTTTTCTTCACAATCTATATTACATACTGATACCATATGTGGAAAATACACAAATATGTTTTGTTTATTCCAGTTTGTGTATTTGGTAATCATTGTACATGGAGTTTACTCACAAGTATGGCGATTCTTGACCGACCAGATTGTATCTAATATCGAGGTAGTGTGAACAAACTGGCAAGTCTAGCGCGTCAATGGTGATCTTGAGAGAATGACCACTGGCTGGAGCCTTGAACAGGTAAGCACAGTCTTCCATGTCATAGTTAGCTGGGTAGTTTTCAGATTGAATGGTGACACTCTGCCCGGAGGTTAAAGTAGTCACTGACCCACATGTGGATGTCGAAACTTGCTCACATGTCGCTCCACCTACAAATTCCAAAGCAGTATTTTCAAATTTTGTGTCACAAACAAATAATTATACGACTGACGTGGCTTGCAGATAAAATAGGGCAATTTTTGCTATTATCAGGACTTGAGCATTAATCAACATTACGACCTTCATCGGATAAGATATTTACTCATTCATTCAAAATGTTTTTGGCAGTAGTCATTAACCAAAAAAAGATTTAAACAACAAACGATTAAAGGAGCAACACAGTGTATGTAGAGGTGTATACCCAAATATGGCGGACAGAAGCATGTACAGACACCAGCTACTCTGCGGACATATCCATCATTTTTACAGTTATTAGTACAGCCATCAGCGCAGTCATAAGCTTGGTTCATGGCTACTTCATCATAGTAAGAGGCGCTGACTCTTTGACCAGCCAAAATGTCCAATTCTGGTTTCTTCATTGAAATAGTCTTCGCATTATTGTTACTGAATCCCTGGAAAAATTAATGAGAGAATATGAACATCTTGTTTAGTAACACGAACATGCATGAGATTTAAGACTATCTGAAAAATGTTGCAAGTTTGGAAAGTCAATGGAGGCTTTTAACTTACATTGCAGCGGACTCTGCTTGGCTGATGTCGTATTAGTAAAGTCTTGGTACGGTATTGGTATAGTATAGTATTGGTATGGTATTAGTATTGTATTAGTATGGTATAGGTTTCCCCATGAGAAGCGCCATTCAAATAAAGGCGAAATACAACATTGGCTAAGAGGTTATGCCCCTTTTAATAATTTTATACCATACTTTAAAAAATACATGCACCTAACAACCAGATTCTGGACAATTTGCTTTATAATAACATTGTTGGTACTTACAGTGGTTGAGTAATGCATAACAGAGCCCGCATCATAGGGGGCATTTTCGAATACCAAGCCTTGTCCGTATGCCTGTTTGTCAAAGTTAGCCTCTCTTCCGCTTTGAATATTACCGTATAACATAACTGAATCAGCATCCCTGTCTGCTCTTGAGTGCTCGTGTGCAAATCCTGCCGCATGTCCAAACTCGTGCATTATAGTACCTCTCTGTGAATAGAGATAACACAAACTTGATTTAAACAACAACCGACAGATACATGTAGACCAGAACCGAGAGAGTGCAATTTGAAACAGGAGAGCATAACTCTAACATGACATCGTATTTTTGTCAAACTTCTCATCGGTATCACAGGAATTTTGTGCGGTGTAACAAAGTGGAGTGTTTGTGAAATATACACATGCCCATCTGCTTGAATCCAAGAGCATAGTAGCAAAATGTATTCAATAGATTGTGCATCATTGTGGTTGTTTAGTATCTTACATTTACACATGCAGGGCTTGATGCGCTAGAGAACGACAAAGACATTGTCTGTGGACTAAGGAAAAAGTCTACATTTCCGATGTATGATGAACACCCTCCTCCATTTTGTATCTCTATGTAGTGTGTCTCGGTTGTTCGCTCTGGAAACGTCACACATGAGCGGCTCTCCCAGTCTGCCACGGCGTCACGGATTGCTTGCTGCACATAGCTGAAGTCCGTCGCTGGATAAAATATTTAGATACTATTAAAACACGCTCCAAATTCAATCGGATATTGGAGTACAGTGTACCTACGCGGTTCAATGAGCCATGAGCATTTTGGTTTTTGTTTTTCGATTTGAATCTACTTCAATTTCGAGCACATATTGTTTTGTCCACTTGATAGACATATGCTACTGTTTCGCAATAAAACACAAAAATGTCCAAAGTTGCCTTCTCCTTAACTTCCAATATAAACCAATCAGCTTGCAGTACTCTTGGCTGAGTGTTGAACAGCCAATCAGATTTGACTGAGTGTTGTATAAGCATCATAGGGAATTTCAAATAAATAAGAAGACAATTCTAATGTTAACATGCCCTATTGCAAACTAGGGAGGGTGTATTCCATACCTAACCTACTTACATAGGATCACAAACTGCCGTTTGCTCACTCATTACCAAAGAATTAAATATGATGAAAACATTCAACAGCAGCTTGGCTCAGAGTGGTTACAATCAGAGATACTAGATTATTATGAATTGCGTAAATTAATTGATGAAGTCCATCTCTGAAATTAAATTTTTTTGGCAGAGTTTGTTATAAGCAAAGACCATGGATATCATATTTCCTTTGGAAGATGGGAATTCACTATTAGACAGCAACGCTGCTTGGGGCCAAATTGCATTTTATACTGCTGAACCTATAACCATGAAACGCCTCATTGTGCTTTGTCAGATCACATGACCAGTAGTAAAATTTGACACATTGACCTTTACTCTGACAAGCAGTAGTAAAATTATGGAAATGAAGCCTTTAGTAGGAGGAAAATTATCCTGCCTGATTGGCCGCATGACAAAAATGGGGGTTGCTTCATTATGTCTCAGCTTGCCCAGTGGAGACCACCCCGAAATATACAGAAATACTTAATTCCAATCTACCAAGTGGGAAATCAATGGCAAAGACCAAATATAAATTTTCTTTCAGTAAGCTATGCCTAGTGCCTACCAGGGGCCTACCACTACTAATACTTCATATTTGCTGTGCCTAAGGCTCTAAAAGAACACTACACTTGGATATTTTGCCCTATATTCATCACCGCTCATTACAATATTTAAAAAAATGATCAAAATTCACCATCAGGTGGGTCTTGTTACAACGGTGGGTGTATTCGATTGGAACTGGGGTATGTAGTAAACTCACGATAATCTGCGGCTCTTATTGTCCATGGGAGTGCTTTATTTGCCCATCTCCGAGAAAAATTTTCTGAATACACTTTTCTCTTTCTTCTGCTACCATCTTCTTCATCCTTCAAAATAAAAAGTAACAAATATGCATGATATAATTTGGACTGTTATCAACTAAGAAAGGGAAACTGCAGCAATTCAACTACCATCAAATGGATGACATTGATATTTTCATAATTTTACTGATGGATATAAACATAGACTATGGATATAATACATGTACACGCAAGTAACCATTAACCACACAAAACCATACAAGATGAGAAAATCAGATGCAATACACATGACATAATTATGATTGTTTGTGCGTCCTTTGCAATTGAATACTCCTAAACTAACAGTTGCTGAAATGCAATGTCACAATGTAATTACCGGATATAATACGGAGTCTGGAACTTTGAGTATATCGCCTTGAGTTAGTCTTGGATCAACAACACCATAATTGTATGTCGCATCTTCAATATCCTGAAAATCTCTCAACACATCCTCATACACTCTCTACAAATCATCCAATTGGAAATAAATCAATATTTTTTTCACTAGTATAATGCATTAGTGACTACCACATTAATAACTCTGAGATTGACAACGCAATGGCAAATATACCCCTTCATGACATCAGCAAATATGATGTAAGCTGACATCATACACGTTTTTAGTTATAACGAAGGAACAAAAAAAATGCTGCCGATATGAAATCAGTCAGCCGTCAATTGGTAGATTTTGTACCATCGGCCGCTATCAGTAGAACATATCAGATATAACACTTAGAGGGGAGTGCACAGATATATGATAAAACTTAAAGGGAAGTGCACAGATAAATCATAAAAACTCAGCAGTTACGATCAAGCTTATCCTTTTTAGCGGATCATCCACCCTATTAGCGGTATTCACAATATTTTCATTATGCATTTAAATAGATGTATGTGCACCAAATGTATATGAGACAGACACATACGTTAATGCTTTGTCCACGGAATCTGGCCGCTCTGCTGGCTCGTCTAGCTTCTTCATACTGTTGTTGTCTTCTCTGAAACAACCAAATGAATTGACGTTAGTTAGATGCCATGAGAGCTAGTCAACCCGACACAAGCAGGATATCTTGCATTTGAGGTTGAGAATTGTCAGTTCACAGAAAACAAAAAATCAGGAATTGCAGTATAAAATGCAGCCAGGAATAAGACAACTAGACTAAAATATGACAACTCACCCTAGCTCTACTATCGGTTGGCGCTGTGGAAACTAAAATCACCACAGAGACCATGAGAATACATAGCAGAAATCTCAAGTCTGCCATATCTGCATGTATTGTCACCAGCGGAATCTGCTGATGAAAGCTAGTGGTTTCCGTCAAGTCAGAACCACAAATAAAATTTCATGAATATTCTCACCCGCTTTTAAAAAGAATCATGTCAACTGTCTATTGCATAAACATAGATAATTATTAGATTGGCAAAGTAAAATCTCAAATGATACCTTTCTCTCAATGAATTCATCAGCAGGTAATAGTAATTTTAGAAATTGGCCGTCAGAGCAATAATTACACGAAGGTGACCAAAATGCTGATGTTTGAGCATCTGATTGGACGGAAGCATAAAATAGGCGATGATGTGCGCAACGGGAAACAGATTACATCTTGAGCAACATATTTTGATCCTTGTGGTTGAGACAAAGAAGGCCGCCTGTGAACGTCAGAGCAACGCTTCTCACAGTCGCAATATTCATACCATAATTACGGTAATTTTAGACAGATACTTAGACAAGCAGCTTGTGTAATCCCCTCACAAGTCGGTGTAAATATCCCCTTGAAACAAAAGTAATCTCAGATAGCGAGTAGGTTCAGGTGCACTCAGAAAATATTCTCACCTAAGTAAAAGTGACAGATCAAGTTTCAAAAATTTTATAATGAGGATTGAGAAGTCAAAAAAAATAATAACTGGAATTTGTTGTTCAACAAACGATACAAAATAATAAGATGGTATAAACTTAACATGAAAAAACCATGCGGTTTGCGGTGCACATGCTTATTAATAATAACTCTAAGTAGAAATCTCATCAACAATATAAAGGTATGTTGAAAATGGCGCATAAAAATACTGAGACGGGATACCAACGATGACAAAATATATAAAAGTCCATCAAAATGTTTTAGACTAATTTGTTGCCTAATGTATATCATCAAAAGCATAGTTTGGTATTTCTTGTTGTCTTTGCAGAGGCTGTGCAGCACTATAATAAAATACATGTACATGTCTTTTACCAAAATTCATCGATGTTCTGGTGGGTAAGGTATGTAAAAGTAAAGCACAGGTTAACTCACTAGTTCATCATTTTAAATCAACGGTCCCGATTAAAAACATCATTCCTGAGTAATAAAAGTTCAGGATTGTGATGTGAAATATTGTGTATTAACTGTACAAAGTTTTAACATATAAATAAGAAATCAAAAATGCTGCAAAAAGTGATATCATACAATGGCAATGACACCATTTGAGCCTGATCAAATGTAGTTATAATCGTGCAACAAACAGCTACTCTGATATCAGCTGTTGTCTGAGGCAGGCTCCGGTGAGGGAGGAGGAGGGTAAGGATTGTTAGTTGTGGATCTGAAGCTACGTACAGTAGAAGGTGAGGGAGGACATTCACTAGCCTCGTCAGCTGAGCATATCTGACTTCGACTAGGGGTAGGCGGCGGAGGAAACGCGCCAGCTCCGCCGTATGTTTGCTTGAGCAGGTGATATTTCTTGTTACTTTTTCTGCGTACTCGTTGCTGGCGTTGAGCAGGATAATTGACCAGTGAAGGTTCAGAGTCATCACATGTAGATATTGGGGTTGTTGGAGGTGGAGGGACGTGACGATGGGTACCCCGATGAGCTGGATATGTAGGATATGCCGATGACACAACTGTGCTATAATCATCTTCATCTATTGTAGGAGGATGGCCTATAAACGCTGAGCGTGCAGTGACAGGGGATGGAGGGGGGTTATAACCCGCTGCCTGTAGGTGAGTCATACTTGAGCTGCTTGATGACGCCCCCGTTACATGATTTCTATCGTATCCACCTGCGGACAAGGTGGAAGCTGAGATTACAGTAGTAGCCGTCACTGATTCAGGCACATGTGTCATTGTGGTATCTACCATGCCTGTACCTATAGAGTCAGACATTGACGTCACTGGCCTTATCATCATCATAGGTTCTGGATATCGAAGGCTAGCTGAACGTTTATGACACTTCCATACTATAAACACTATTATAAAGAAAATAAATACAGATACTATACAGAGGACCACAATGATGCCGACAGCGTAGGGATTAGTAACTTCTGAAGTAGTGGATCCAGCGGTAGGCACAGATTTAGGAGATTCATCACTGCCGTCAGTGCAGTCCGGTATACCGTCGCCTTTCTTACTACGCGGTATACACGTCAATGTGTCCACACACATGAACTCGTCTGAGTCACAGCACTTTCTAGCCTCATCACTCGAGTCGGCACAATCAGCGATACGATTACAGACCAGTGTGTTATCTATACACTCGCCGTTCGTGCAGCGGAACTGGTTGACAGCACAGCTTTTCTGACAGTCCCATTCATCACTACCATCATCACATTCCTCGGTGCCATCACATCTCCAGTCATATGGTATACACGTACTCCTCCGCCGCCCGGTCTTACACACAAAGTCTGCCGGTTTGCACGTCGGCTCAGGTTCACATGTCATGTCATTTCTGTTCAGAGTCAGTCCCTCGGGACACCCACACTTTTTAGCTCCATCCACTAGGTAACATATATGAGAGCAGTCACCATTGTTCATAGAGCAGGGGTGCATGCGCTGATGATACGGCGTGTAAGAATTCACTGCATGCACTTCTGTTATGGATTCACTGTTCATTACTACATATTTTCTGCTACGACCTGATTTTTTTTCTATATAATGCAGTTTTGTGTTATCGCTAACATAATATAACCTATCACCATATATGGTTAGTTTATCAGCTGAAACGCCTTCAACCAACAAGCGATTGTGTTCACCATCCAGATCGCAACTTTTTATGGAGGGTGTAGACGTTCCTTGCTCACTATAATATAACAAGTGTGATGTATGATTCACAACAAGGGCTTTAATGTTAATACCCTCAGCTATAGGGGTTATATTAGATCCGTCCAACTCTATTCTGAGCACCTTATTAGCCTGTGACAATGGGTCCGGCTCCGTGATAAAAAATAAATACCTAAAAACAAAATAATAAACAAAATAAATTGTTTTAATTTATTTCTAAAGTGTGATCGAATGAGTCTAATACAGTTCAAATGAAAGAGCACTTTTTCCCCTTTCTCGATTCTGTTTTATCATTGGCATTGACGGGTGCAAGCTTTCCTAAAAATATAATAACAGTTTGCCATGAAAGTTTACAGCATACAGGTGACACATTACGTCAAACAGCTAGGATGGTTTAGTTGTAAACATCATGACGTAATAATGAAGGTGTTGTAAGATTGAACAATGATTACTTTGAGTAATAAAATACACTATCAGCAATAAATGAACTTTTGAAAACACACATGTTTCTAGCCTATGCTTACAGGCTGTGTCTATTTTAAGCGTGTTTCGCTCGCTCCGCTCGCATACTAAAAACAGAAACAGCTTATAAGCATAGGCTAACATGTTTCCTGTAAACAGTACTACAGTGCACTCACCCGCTCCATGAATGAAGAGCTATAATAGTAGGTTTATTTGTGCTGCTACGATATATAACACCGACTGCTCTTCCATCAAGTGATGTCACATTGATCAGATTAGAAAATGAATCAGACCAGAAAATACGTCTTGTGTAGGTGTCTATGGCAAGGCTGGATGGTGACAATTTCCCTGCATGTAAAAACGTCTCCACCTACAGAAACATGTAGTCAGTATGATGGTTCACAATTAAATTAGTCACAGGGAGATTCGACGTCACGCCGTGAGATCACAGTCTTGTCATTATAGTATTCTATTCATGACCGTCGCTGTCTTACAAAATTTTGGTTGCATAACGTAATGATGAGTAATCAATTTCTATTTGGAATTTTCCAAAAACTGAAAGCGTATAATTTGGGATGGTAATTGGGATAATTGCAACAGAAATTCAACCTAATATGATGTAAACACTTGCAGCAAACTGTCAAACCAAGGACGTCTCACTTATGTAGCAATATTCATAATCATTTTGAGAATCATTCACGACTCATAGAAAAAACTTACATTGGTTCCGTTGATTGATGCACGCTTCACAGTTCTCGATTTGCTAAAATCCATGCTCCAGTATATTTTGTGATCAATATGATCATATTCTAGAGCTTTTATAATTCTCAGATTTCTAATTGGCAACACTAAATCAGGCAGTGAGCTGTTAATGACTCTTTTTATCTGCGTGTCTCTCCGACCGTCCGTCTTTTCACTCAACAGCAGAAAATCTGTTGGAGCTGAAAATGCACATTCACAACATATTATCAGATTCTATAACTGGTAGCAGTTATAGTCGTGGCAATGGATATGGCTTTGCTGAATCTTCAACTTGGTATCAAACATGCAATGTACAAGTAAAACAACTGACGTGACTATTTTTCCAATGGCCAGATCACGAATCCCTACATACCAGAACACGTTTTCTTGTCTGAGTTTAGTGTGTAATGAGTTGGACAGCCGCATATAGATTCCCTCTCCCTCTCATCACTGGTGGAGAAGCAGAAATATTCACAACCATTATTGTTGATAGCACAGTCGCTTCGAACTAAAACAGAAACCATATTTAGCATAATAAACAGTAGGTAGAAGAAACGGAACTGGTTTTTGTATCCACATTCTTTACCATCTACCAAGGCTATCATAATGAAATGATTTGGA
>ERZ1740056.175-NODE-175-length-10606-cov-5.866648_pt1 | contig 10606 bp, 4 predicted proteins | sample MGYA00581746_ERZ1740056 | MGnify/ENA primary metagenome ERZ1740056 (study PRJEB43018, sample SAMN04849745) | marine metagenome | isolation source: floating plastic debris | place: Pacific Ocean | collected 2008-09-01 | study: EMG produced TPA metagenomics assembly...
CTTTAGCCTAATAAAATTTATAACAAGTAATTTTCGCAATTTGTAACAGACACATTAAACAAGACTTAATATTTTATTACTATATCCCTTTGCAGCCTGTAAAATTTTAATCTATCATCATTTACAGCATTTTTGCAACTTCCATCATTGTTCTTTAGTTAGCCTTTAACAAGTACAGGAAATAAAACAAGTGGGGAAGGTATAATTTCTGTAAGGGAAAGTTCCTTGCCTATTTCCTGACTTTGGCATTAAGCGAAGATGGAAAACAGGGAAACCATTGAAAACTGTTGTTGTCCGCAACGTTTCCAATGAGCACTAATTTGATCTTCGATTTACTAACCGTATGTTCGGTTGGCGCCGAGTACAATGACATTTTATCAGATATGATAATGGTGTGATGTAGATGATTCGTTGTTATGTTAATCTACCATTCTACCAACCAAATCCATACATAACTATGTCATGTAAGTACCAACTATGATAGCTTAGATGACATCAATTTAACTTACTTTCATGAGACACAATACCTTCCACACTATACTATACAATACCATACTGTTAAAATACAAATACGATAATAATACTTACAGCCATTTGAGTGATTGAGCAGTAGAAATAAGTGGCGCTATCATAATGAGATAAATAATCCATAGTTTAGCCATGGCAGCGCTGTGTATTGTCCTGTGAGATTTAGATGAGATACTGGTTATGAGTCCGCTGAATAATCTATTTAATCCCGTTGTCAATGATGTAGGATACATTTTTATGTGATTATTAGTGTTGATGAACTTTGGATTAACACCTTTGATTAGATCATAAACCTATTTCCAGCTGTTAGAGAAGCTATCAATTAGCAGAACTCCCGAATCTGCAAAGTCGATTTGGTCGCACAATGGTCTGCTGCTGATTGGTATGTACAGATGTCACATCAGAAATAATTGTTACATGTAGAAAAGTGCAGGCAGCACTGTTTTGAGTAACGACAGAATTTTGGAATTCTTTCACAGTTTAGAACCAGAATTGCTGTCACTGTTTTTGATGTGCCAATATAAAAACAAATTCCTCAGCAGAGAAGAGATGGCCTAATGTATTTAAGCTGCCAAATTTTGCTTCTTCCTGAATCCTAATGTCAATATCCAGAGGTCTCCAAGAAAATAATGAAAACAATATTCCAGCTTTCTGCAACTCCTCTGTAAAATGTGTCATGTAGTATGTTGCTAATACAGGTATATGTTGTATAACTCTGGCTGTACCTGATGTCCAAAAGAAGTGTCTGAGGAATACGATACTGAATGATGACGTTTGGTGCTCACAGCATGGGAGATACAACAAAACTGAAGAGAATTTGATATCGTCATGTATGGAGTATCAATGTACGAATATATATATCACAATACAAGCAGACAACAATAGCTAGCAGTGTGGGTCACATGACCCATAGATGATTGATTGAGAAAAGTGAGCAGTTGAAACATGTGTAGTGTTGTTTATGAGAGGCTAATCTGCTCTCTGATTGGTGGATTAGTAATTAGGCAGTCATGTTTTGTCTCCGCATGGGTATGAGGAGCTTTGGCAGAACGGGCTTTTCAATTAGTCAAGTATCTGAAGTTGAATTATTATTATATGCATTGAGGAGAATTTAAAACATTTTTACCTTGATGTCAGAATGTTTATTTTTTCTTTGAGTATTGGCTATTTACGTATTTCTACAATGTTGATTGACAGCAACAAGTTGTTCAAAGAAATGAGCAGCGCAATATGGCAGATATCGAGGCCAGGCCAGATAAAAAAATCACGGTTTACACTGTTGCAGGGGAGCTGATGAATATTTGGCATAGCATTGACCAACCAAACCCTCTCCAATAATGCATTTTATTATTATGAACAGTAAAACCATAGCTATTTTAAAGCTAGATTAACACTTGAGAAAAAGTTCAGCCTATCCAAACAATGAAATTGCAAAATATAATGTTTTATATAATGTTATATAAGCCAGTCACATTTTTGCAACAAGACTAGAAGATCATTGAAGAGAATTAACAGCTGGGGGTAGATTTCAATCTTTCATAATTAATGCTGAATTTAAACTTTCAGAATCCCAACACTTGTGTAGAAATGAAATTAAGGCAAGAACCAAAACATCAAAATGTCGAAATAGGACATTAAATACAAGTAACCTGGGAATTTTCGATGGCCTTGCTGCTAAAGGTTCACCAACCAAAACACCTCGGGCAAAACCACTTTAAAAATTTGCAGCTCAACGCCTTGAATGATTTTTTACATAAGACTTTTGCGAAACAGTTCAATGACGAATCCAACCAGTTTACCAAACATTTACACCAGACCCTATTCTTTAAACGATGATTATAAACGGTCCCCTCAAGTGAACAGAAGTGCTTTATGGGTCTCTTCAGTTAGATATCTACAGTCAAATTCAAGTACCAGGTGTGAAGAGTGGTGACAATTCATCGCCACACAATCAACGCAACTTGAACAACATCATAAAAAGCTGATTAATTGTTTCCGAGAGACCACTTTGATCTTATTCAATTTGACAAGATCAAATTTGTTATCTATCACATTTGATACACGTATACTTGGTTATGGAATGCGCCATTGGGTTGAGTCGGTAGCTTCTGGCGCGCCAGCCACAGACCACCAGATGTGAGGGATTATCAGAAGAAGTCTGATGTTTTAATCCTCAAAATATCTGTTTGATGTGATACCGCACTCTGAATATTAGCATCAGAAACTTCATAAGCGTGTATATGCCTATGGAATCTACATACACCTGTACTTAGAGTCGGTAGATAAGCTGATGATTTGCAGCCAGATTTGGGAGGTTTTTTAAAAATCCCAGCAATACATAGTGGGTGTTGGTGGCATGCAAATTTCAGTACTTTTGGGTAAAAAATCCAGACGGAGAAATGTGATTGCAGGTGGGGCTTTAGAAATCTGAGATAAACCACACTTTTGTAATGATTACATGACTTTTATGGCACAAAAAAACTTGAAATTGAATGATTGTTCATTCCAAAGATTTTCGTCATTGAGTTGAGTGCTACTGCTACTAAACAGGATGCAAATCGTTCCATAGTAGCTTTACAGACTGGCACTAAATCATCTTGATGCGGTATTTTAAATGTTCAATCTAGGTTTGAATGCAGATATGCTCGATAAACCTCGTGACACTGGAAAAATGATGTCAAAGATTCTATGATATGCAAATAAATTTGTGCAGAAGTGATGTCAAATTAGCGCAGCTGTAAAACAGGTCGTAATTCTGGCTTTTGTAACATATTCTTGAGTAGCTTTTGCCCCTATCAGCGAAGTGCCATTAAATTCATTGTTTTCATGTTGAAATGAGAACTTCACTTGGTGGCATTTTTATATACATATACAAGCATCATTAAGGACGATAAATGAATTATGGAAGTAAAATAATAATTAAAGTTATATGACTTGGTGTTGAAATAGCTTTGCTACGAATAATAGTGTTTAACACAGACACACATGGTATCTTAGAAAGTAATCGATAAAGAACCTTAAATCAGTAGTGAATCGATCCCATAAAAAAAATAAAAAGTTTGTCGGAGAGCAATGATTTAGTGTTAGGAACTAGTATTTTGACTCATATTAGCTGGAATACGGTAGTTATTATTATTCCCAGTTCTATGCAAATCCCACCAAACAGTCCATATTCAATATGCCGCCCAGACAGTGCAGTGTAATTAACTAGAGCCAAATAGTCAAAACTCACTCAATAGCTTACATAATCCCCTCTGTTATCAAAGCTATACCTTATTGTCCTCTCCTGGAGGTATGGAGACAGTAATTTAAATTGATACCGAAAAGCGAAATTATCTTATTGTATCATGAAATTGAAACACTTGTCCGATAGTGCCGTAATAAATTTCGGGAGTGCTTTTACCTTTTGGGAAGTTTGATTAACAAACAAACACGGCAATAAATTCAAATAGGATAAAATCATAATCTTATTGTTCTATTGAGAAAAGTCAAATTCACAAGCAGTCGAGAATCTTGGAGTATGAAATGTAGCTTGTCGAATGACATTGTCATCAGGCCCTTGGTGGTAAATAAAATATTTCCTCACTAAAAGTACACACAATAGAACGTGGGACGCTTCATCCATAATAAAAGATCATAGAATAATTTGACTTGTTCACTAAGAAGTGTCAAATATTGAAAACAACACAGTTTACCAAAATAATGAAAATTCCTCCATCTTCAAATTAAATGTGACAGCAAACTGCCATGGCTCCGTGCCATATCGCCCTATTCCACAGTTAGCGGGTATCCCAGTGTATTGTTGTTTTATGAGGAAAACCATGCCATTATCAGACATTTTAGCAGAGCGTGGCTGCAGGCACCAATACATTCTGGTAAAAGGAGTTGTTTTGGTAGAGCTTGAATTGAAATGTTGGAAAGGTGGAGCGTTAGTTACAGCGCCTGGGAAATATCTCACATTTCACTCTGCCAAACTCATGATTGAATTCCAGAGGCAAGAGATATTCAGTAACACTAAGAGCACAACATTCCACAGTTCATCTGACGAGCAAATTACAATTCACCACCGATGACTGTCCGCTCTGGTGGAATCCCACACGCTGTTGACAATTTATTTTACTTTAGGGCAAAGACTAGACACTAAATCCATTTACTACACACTTGTATAGCAGAATTAATCTGATTAACATTACATTATTTCTCATGGGTGGAGTGCATTACTACTTAAGTGATATAATTCAATTTAAATTTAAAACAATTTAATAGTTGAATGAGTTTTGGCAATCTAGATCCCAATGCAACGGGCAACTTCACATTGCAACAAGTGAAGGCAAAAAAAAGGTATTTACACAACATTTGACGTCAGTGGTGAATGGCAATAATGCTGGGAATGGAAGGTTGATGTTTTGACAGTTGACTAAAACCTAATTTGAGTTTGGCAGCTAGTCATAATGTTCATATACCCTTTATCTAGTCTATAATTCATCAAAATTGTCAGAGGTAGGGGTGTGCATTTAGTAAAAGAAACGTACAGAAAATCCTACGCTGAATTGAACCAAGATAGCACTTATACTATTGCTGGTATTTTAGCTTCGACTTTGCAAGTCCATGCAAATCTATGCTCAAAGCTTTTGCCGACCTTGCATATGAATGAACACATAAAAATCAAACTTCCGGATTTGACAAAACCAACAGATCAAAACATATAGGTAAACACAACTAGGACTAATCAAAAAATATGAATTAATATCATAATAAAATATAATAAATCAATCACTCCTACAGGCCGATACCAGGATAAAGTGAAACGAACACTACAGTATTTTTAACAGACAATGAACTAAACTCTCGCTCAATAAATCTGGTATGCGTGGAACGAGTCCACACAATGGGCTGCTTTTTTAACAGCCTATTGACACAGGTCGTAGGTAATATTTTCCCTCACACGTTTTGAACAGTTATAGACAAACAAATCAATAAGCTATTCCTGAGCGCATCAAAGGTTTTATTATTGACGTTGAGCGTTTTTTCAGGCTGTTTTATATTGGAGTGACGAGATGTTTTTGATGTAATTATTTGAATACACTTATGGCTGTTAAAACATGCTATTGTCTTCTCTTGAACCAGGTATGTTGTTGATGTACTAATGCATAAACACAGCTGCTGCTGTCATTGCTAGCAGTTGGTAAGGGATACGCAACAAAAATTTGTGTTTCATTAACAAAAACCTATGAGCCGTCTAATATACACACTCCCATATACATAGTGATACGCAGCTCCAAAAAATTAAATAAGCTGCAATATTATGTTGTAAGGATGCACGACATTATGTTGTAAGGATGCACGTACATGCTTTGTAAAGTAGGCGAAGCTGAGAATAATGAACTTCATTGCTGAGAAGAGAAAAACAACAGAGCTTCATTGCAGCACCAATTCCTAAATCCCCACATTCCCTTGATTGCGAAACCAGCAAAGCAAAAGGTGCCCCGATCTTCCTTGCATTGCTTCATAGCCAGTCAATACATGCGACAATGTAAACTCCTCTGTCATTATGTCACTGTACCAGCTGTTCAGGCCTGGTCAACTACCTGACATAACCAACATCTTGTCAGGAGTTCGAGTAGACTCTGATTTTACCATCCCGACAGGAAGTGAACACATCATTCCCAGCATGCACCACTCGATACACAGCGTCACAGTCTGGTCCGGTCAGCTCATAACTCATTGTCAACGTTTCATTGATACACACAACCGAACCATCACCTAAAAAAGAACACAATTTTTGGAAACATCACCTTTGCCACATTTTCTTTCTAGGTAATTTGGTGTTCGATCCGTGTGGGAATATTTACTTTAATTGTACTATTGTAACTCTCCAATTCAAATCAATAACGATCCGTATAGGAGGTGAGTAGTAGATTGTGGATGTAGATTCTACTTCTAGCCAGCAAAGCTGTGGTAAGGTACCTACTGGTTCATAATGACAAACACGCTTCCTGAATTGAACCTCCAGGCTGAGTGTAACCCGCCAACTCGTTGAGATTTCAACACATTTTTGTGTTTTACCGTAATGGGCGATAAAAAAATTAAGATTTTCAGATTATCAAAAATAGCAGCATAAAATGCTACTCGGGTTAACTTTAACGGTTAATTATCGTTATCTTAATCAAATTATGAGCCTACAACACTCTTAACATAGTGCGCCACCTGCGATGTAACCAAAAACGGATGATGAGCAGCCAACAAGAATGCAGTAAATTTAAAAAAAGAGTTTAATGTTTGTTGGCTAATGGCACCATTAAAACATGTTTCATAACCTTTGGCAAAGTGGCGCATCGACATAACTAATTAAATTAATCACAGTTGTTGCTAATTGATATGGCTTAGTAAACATTAATAAATTAATATTTATCACGTTGGTTGGTTGATGATGATGTTGTTGATTCAGGCGGAACACAGAAAAGGGAAAACTTGTCATACTTTGGCATGTGTGATGATACTCAGAGACGACAGACAACCTACAGTGATGATAATGTATTTTAATCCTTGTTTATTGACTTTGAATATACCACAGGGCTTCACCAATACTACTGATACCGAATGTATGACGTGAATATTCCTGCTCGTAATAAGGAATTGAATCAGAAAACTTACAAAATGTAAATAGAATTTCCGCCTAGTGTAAGGACAAACACACTTAATCAGGTTACCAGGTACATGTCTGCTAGATTACGAGTCGGAAGTGAATGGCAGTATTGAACTTTAACCTGGCCACAGGTACTGCACAGCACATACATATAGACTCATATCCCCAGGAGTTAACTGCCCGATCCCATTGACTGTAGTTTGGCACATGTGTGGAAGAATTGTCAGCGCCTGTTCTGACTGCAGCCTTAGAAAATGTTAGCAAAAATTATGGCCCTAATAATTACAAACAACCCTATCCTTCAAATTTCAGCTGAAACAAAATGAAACTTTGCATAAGAACACCCAGATTCCCTTATTATTAGATCGCCTGGATGTGGATACTGGTAGGTCACTCAAGACAGATTTCCCACCCCACACACTACTAGTCCGATAGATCACTCAGTTCCTCGCATAATAATATCAGGAACAGACTCATTGGATGGTGCGAAGGCCCTTACACACTACATCCAAAACTGTAACAATTTTTAAAAGAATGTGGCTCGTAGACCTATATCAAACTGTTGAAAAAATTGTAGCGGCTTTTTAGAAAAAGTTGTGCTGTATGAGCGATAAGACTGGTGTTTATTTTTGCAGCTTCAGTTGTAGTGTACGAGGGCCTGAAATTTAAACACACTTATTGTTCACCTGTGGAATACATGAATCCTTGTTTATATGGAGTAATACACGTCACATTACTCCTACCCTCCGCCCAGGTATGTGTCGCAGCGCTACAATCGAGAGAACACAGAAAGTGAAAAAAAACATCACGTTACTTATGAGAATATCAATATAAGCTTATCACAGATGTCTAAAAAACACCGTTTTGATTTTTAGGATTTTATTGATTTTAATAATTCTTGAGTTTTGGTTTTAGGACTTTATTGATTTTAATAATTCTTGAGTTTTGATTTTTAGGATTTTATTGATTTAAATAATTCTTGAGGACAAGTCCAGGCGGACCAGGAATTATGCCAGACAAGGACCTAACCTTGTAACCCTTACGTAAAAATACCAGCAGTCAAAAACTAACCGCAATATCCTTTCTTTGAAAGGGCGTCAAAGAGAGTCTCAAATTGAAAAATTAAACGATTCTTATTCAAAGTAAATAAATGGTTTATAATTGGCCACACTGGACACTAATCATCATTTATTTGGTCTACTAAACTTTCTCCGAATTCTCTTCATAGGGAAATCTTCCGTAACTATTATTATCGTAGTGCTAAAATGATGGATTGCACACAAAATGTCAAATTGGTCCCTTACCCTGGAATACTTCAAAGCCATAAACTGTGACCTAATAAGTACCTCAACTTTCATTATTGAGCTACAGCACAAATTCTACCTATGATAAAAGTGTAATTTAAATTAATTGTTGTACAGCAAAAAAAAAATTAATAGGCAAGTTTCAAAAACATTTAGCAATCTAGAAATTAGGCAACAAAACATGCCTAAGTAGTTATTAGAAGGGTGTTATTTATTGAATTCCTGGTCATAACCTAACCAGGCAATTACTTCTTCACCAAGTCTATCTGGATAAATTTATGATAAATTTCAGAGGTAAAAGCCTGGATTTTTGCCATTCCAACCATTGTTACGTATTACGTCATTGACCCGGGCATAGAGGCCGAAGCCACTTGAGAGCTGGAGGCAGGGATATGGATCTACTCTGCCAGGGCCTCTGTGAGGTTGGATAAGATAGCCAGGGCCTGCACAGTCACCAAACAGACATACTACGTCACCGGCGAGACATCACGGCACCAGTCAACGAAGATACAACCTCTATCTGGATATCTCACTCAACCACATCCGCTGTCTCAAGCACCATATTATTCTTTATTTCATTCAATTTTCCTCCCAAATCCATATCCAGGCCTGCGCTTTGCTTAATGCCCTAGTGGAGTACATGTGTAAAGCAATTTATTTTTTCTCAGTTAATTGTCCAGTCGAGAGAGCATGAAATAAACCACCTGTGAATCAGCGCAACCTCACCCAGAACAAGGGTCTGGGAATTTTTTCTCGAACAGACCCAAAATATGTTGAAATTCATTTGCTATCATAATGCTCTTTTTTTATATAACAGAACAAAGAGAAATTCCATATACAATAGTAAATAAATTCCTATAACGCTAGTTATGCAAGTTGACTTTTTCTTATGTTATATAAGTAAGGCAAAAATTTGCAGGAACTTAATATTTCATGATGCGCATAAAAACTGCTAGGAGAAAGAAAATGGAGCTTGCACATACCGGAGGCATAACATCTTCTGCAATGACACAAATGAGAAGATTTAGCATACTAGGGATCAGAAGTTGCTATGGTCGGTGACTCCTAGCAGGCATCTAGAAAACTAAGATGAGCTAATCGGATTGGGTCAAACCGGCTAATCATAAAACACCAGACCCACAATGTCAACTCTCCCAGTGGTCAACTTTCGTCTCTGATTTGATGCGCTTGCAGCTGCAGTATGGTTGCCAAAGGCACTTGCCCTCATACAATTGTATTGTTACTGACAAAAGTGAGTGGAGTAGGGAGTTTATAAACTTACCATCCCAGACCTGATGTTGAGGCAATAGGGTCATACTAGACTGCTCTGCAGTCTAGACTCCAACCAAAAACTGCAGAGCACTCTATGGCCATAGCTACCAGTACATCATGTTTCATGCCATTGCTTGTATTTGGCATTGCTAAGTTTCTGATTAGTGACTAAGTCACAGGTTCATGACCAGCCAAAGACGCAACAATATGGCACATTACCAGCATTCCCACAATGCAGTTTTGGAGCAGAATTCCGGATTTCTCAGTCAATATCAGTCCTGTGCATTGTGGGATACTCGTTTACCTGCCAAACTGTTCTATAAGGATTCTCAGCAAACACAAACACATGTACCTGGTATTTCTGAGATCATAAACAGCCACTGTACCTTCCTGTGTACCGCATACAAAACTCTGATCACTGATAAAACTCACACAATTCACTGCACTGTCATCGGGTGAGCTCAAATCAAATACCTGCAATATTAACATTGATTTAAACGAAGTTGGTCGAGCACATGAGGGGATTTATCAGAATTTTGACTGTATTTATATCAATTATCAGCAGTATTATTAGCTCACATAGGAGACAATTATTGAGAATTTTACAGGAAGACAAATTTTAATTTTTTATGCCATTAATTTATTTAGGAATATGCTGGAACTCATTAGAGTGATCATAAAGACTAAATAAATCAAGATGGGATATTCTTCCGACCAATACATCTTCATAATTCTGTTTGGCGGAATGTTTTAGGAGACACACTTCTCGCTGTATCAAGTTAAAAAAAAGTAGCTCTCCTCATGTTTGAATAATGACCCCTGATGGGAACATGACTATGATGATGTCATGGATTAT
>ERZ1740056.176-NODE-176-length-10594-cov-7.563146_pt1 | contig 10594 bp, 10 predicted proteins | sample MGYA00581746_ERZ1740056 | MGnify/ENA primary metagenome ERZ1740056 (study PRJEB43018, sample SAMN04849745) | marine metagenome | isolation source: floating plastic debris | place: Pacific Ocean | collected 2008-09-01 | study: EMG produced TPA metagenomics assembly...
TGATTATATCATTGGTGTTGGGCATGTTCAGGCACATACTGGATACTACTATAGTGATTACTGATCAACCTGTACGCTATGAAATGTCTGGTTACTGAGGAACTCGTGAAAGTAAAGTCCTCAAAACTTAAAGGTTAGTAGAGTACGTCAGTCAGAGTGTTCACCGACCTGAGGTATGATGTGGTAGGCAGGATCACCAGCTGGTTCAGCAGAGATGTACACTCTGTACGCCTCATGTCCAGTCATACCAGACTCCTCAAGCTTCCTCTCCAATGTACTCAACCATTTAGCAACCAAGTGAACATTCTACATAAACAAAGAAGACCGATGATAGCTTCCATTCATACAAGTTACATGCGCATGTGTGTTATTTGAATGCAGAATTGGATTTTGGTTATGATGCAGAGGTAAAAGCCTACTATATCCTTTTCTTAGTTCCCAGAAGAAGAGGGGAGGAGTTCGATGGTGGGCGTCACTAACCCCAACTGATTTTGAGTCTGAGCATCCAGGATAACTGTGTTTTGAACTATCATTGTGCATGGGCATTTATATCTTGTATTCTTTACGAATAAACACATATATTCAGTAAATCATTTCCAAAAATTCATAATGATCATTAAATAAGGAATGCAACTCCAGACTGAGAATGACAAATGAAGTTTAAACCTCCATATGAAACATACCTGCAGGACGACCCAGTGACCCTCCTTGGAGGCCAGATCCATAGCCTGCTCAGCCACGATCTCCTGACCCTGTCCCAGGGAGATGTTATGGAAGTTATTGTTGTCGAAAGTGAAGCCCAGTTTCTTTCCGAGGGCCTCCACATCCTTTAGGGGGTCGACACCGGGAGACAGGATGAAGAACACAGGAGTTCCTGGACCTGTCTCCTCATAGGACTTGGCAAACTCAATTGCTCTACCTGTAACCATATAAAGAATTACATTTTGATAAATATTAAAATAATGCAATCTTAATAATATGTAAATCGGTTAAAAATTATTTTATGTTTCTATAACAATTTGGATTCAAATTATGAGTCATTATTGTTCATATGGCAAAAATATCAATTAAATGATCCGCAAGAAAAGATCACATTTTGATTTCTATTCTCAACAAAATGTATATAAACACATTTTGATATACTTTGAAGGGCTTACCTTCTACATATTTGGTGCCGAGCATCTCAGACACAAAGTCAGTGACGGCGTAGCTCATACGATCCGGACGAAGCGCTCTCATCATACACAGTTTCTGCAGAGAGGTCTTGTTCTTCCACTCTTGTGGGAACTTTTCTTTCTCGGGGCACTCCGCCTCGACAAACTTCTTCCCTCTCTTAGCTGAACCCTCGATGTCACGATCCAGGTTTCTAAACTCTTCCATGGCAGACAGAGATTTGATTCCTCCCCAGCCGTTATGAGACAGGAAGTCCACAGGAGAGTTCACGTTCTGTGCAGCTGGGAATCGAAGCAGGAAGTCGAGCTCCACAGGGTTGATGGCCTTCGACACTGCCAGAATCTGCAACATTCAACAAAAGTAATGCAGCTTGATCAGATCACCAAATAGGTTAGTCATGGACAATCGTTGCTCACAATGAACCATTATTTACAGTGAGTTCCTGTAACCTAAGTAAATTTCACATTTTTTCATCTAAGCTTCACATACACTTAAGTAGGTTTCAGTTACCAAAGTTTCAGATACTTAAGTTTCAGATACTTAGGTTTCAGATACTTAAGTTTCAGATACTTAAGTTTTGGATACTCATCAATAAGATATTCAAGTTTCAGACACCTAGTTTTAAGATACTTAAGATACTGAAGACTCAGATACTCAAGTGTTGAGATATAACTTACAGTGAAGCACATCTGAGTGACGAAGATGAGCTTATCTTTCTCAAACAGACCTCTGCTGGTATAGGTAAACACAGAGTAAGTGATGGAGTCGATCAGATTGATAACTCGAGTCTTAACATCCTCTGCAGGCTCGGCCTTCTCAATAGCTTTTCCAAACACTATACTAAACGCCTGTGAAATGCAAAAGCTATTTTTTATTGATTTCAATAATTGTTTAAATAATTGATCTAATTGAAGAAAATTATAGTAATGGAATCATCATTTAATTAAATGATAGAAATGTGCGCCACTAGCGCTGCATAATCCAACCAAAATATGACAGTCAAAAATGCGACAATAGGCCCTAACAGAACCTCAACTAAAACATAGCCTTAGAGCTTACCTTGAGTGAGAACTGATACATGGGGTTAATCTTGAACAGCTCATTAAGGATGAAGTAGAGGAGAGAAGCTCGGGCTGCGGCCGGTCTGTAGTGCTCTCTGGCTTCGTTAATCTTCACCTCTGTAACCTTTGCTTGCTCTACCTTCTCAGCGATCTCATTGGCTGTGGTTTTAGTTGTCTCCAAGTTCTCAACGAGAGCTGTGTCTCCAAGGAAGTCTCCCTCTGCAATGTAGAAAACTCATTATTTGTTGAAATGTGCATGGATTTGCATTTGTGTGTCCAGATTACAAAAATCTGAAATTAGAGTGAGGACATCCAAAACAAATTTACTGTATGTATTTCTTTTTCAGATTATGACTGCTATTTCTGTTCATCATTCTTCCAACTCTAACATTAATTCCACATATCCAGGTTTCTTTTACTAACCGGCAGCAGACAGCCTAGCCAGTAAGTCATCCTCAAGCTTCTTCAGCACAATCTTGAACTCGTTCTGTTGTCTTGTGAGGTCAGACTTGAGCTGTTCCAGATCTGGTCTCTCTACAGCCACCACCTGCGCCAGAAGCTGGTCTTCAAGACCGTCCCGAGTCACAGTGAAGTTGATCAGTGTCGTCTGAGCCTGCATCTCTGGCTTGTAGTGAGGATTGGCCAGCTGTAATAAATTAAATGATGAACATCACAAATAGAACCTAAAGTTTTGAATTCAATCACTGTGCTCTTATACGATAAGCTAATAGTAAACAATCATTGACCTCTGCTAGTGATCTATGACTCTGAATATGATTAGGTCATAAACCTGTTCTTTAATTGCATCAAGCAAACTTTTGGATGAGAAATGTCTTTTATTTATATGCAGTGAATCTCATTGACTTAGTATTTGGCGTTAACTGAAGTTGTCCTACCATTTGATATGAGCACATAACTCACCTTAGTTTGCAGAATAAGTTTGAATGCTTTGTTGTATTCAACCTCCTTGTCTCCCATCTTGATATATCTGCCCTTCTTGATGAGATTACGTCCGAGCAGTGGGTCTAGCACTGGATCAATGCTCTCCTCAATATTCTCAATGAGCACCACATCACCGGACATGACAGCGTGCTCAATTCTGTCCAGATAACCCTTAGATCCCAGTCTTACTGTGATCAGGTTCTCGGCATATCTTTGTTTTACCCATTTGATACCCTGTAACAGACAGAAAGATGACCTACTGGTATTTATGTTGATCATGTGGCATCTTCATGCACATGTATGTGTCATCAATGCTTTTACAGCAATAATCTTAACGTTTTGTATGACCTCTTTATATATGATACATTTAATTGATCACGTGGTATCTATCATACGCTGTACGTGCCAAAAATGATTTTAGAGTAATAATTTTAACGTTATGCTTTTGATTTTCCAAAAATCATGATACCTAAGGCCCTTTTAAAATTATCGTGCTATTTTTTACTAAGCAGTAAATCAAAATTTCATGGAGGCATCAAATTATTGACAGGTTGATAGGATTGTTGAATGATTTATACAATGATTCTGCACAGACCTGGAGCTGAGGATCAATCATGAGTGGCCATCTCTCACAGTTACACAGGATGGTAGCGTTCTCAGTAGACATACGATCTGATGGTAGACCTTCGTTGTTCCATGAGGCAATCTGGGCATCATCTGTCAACATTGTGAGTGGATCCATGCCCGGTGTGCATGGAATGGGTACCTGTAAGTTACACACATTGATGAGTGTTCAGCACTCAGCATCGTCTGATCTCACAATCAGTTGATAAAGCATTCCCACGATGCAAGTTTGGATTGGCATTCCCAGAACTCCTCTGGCAAAATCATCTTATACTTGGGCGAGGACTTTTAGGACTGATTTTGCCTGGGAATTCCAATGCATAATGCATAATGGCATACTCTGTAATATTATGTCCAATTTCACATAAAAAATAACAAGCCCAAAGGTGGAATTGTCGTTACTAAACTCATCTGAGGGTATGGGATAGTGTCAATATCGAGGCTCTGACTGATTGACTGGTTGTGTATCACTAGGTGTATTATGTGTTGCGTACAAGCTATGGAGCACATAGATGCACAGTTGTGGACTTCTATAATATTTGGCTTATTAAGGTTCCAAATTCCTATCAAACAGAGTTGTTTAGACAAGAAATAAATGTATGTAAGAGTTTGACGCAGCTACTAGTAGCTGAATAGCGGAACAGTGTGAGATACTTTGAAAGCTAGCAACTAACATTATTATACATATGAGAGAACAAAAAAGGTTGCTTAACAGCCCGAAACCTACAATAACGCATGTTTCGTGTCCAAACTACTACAGAAGTATAAGAAATAACAGGGTTACTAAGGCAGAGGCAAGGTAGCCTTCCTTATATGCTAAAGAAAGAGGGTTTCTCAGAGATAATTGTGAAACTGGGAATTGGATGGCAATCAATCATGTATATATTTGTTATTCCTTAAGGTAATGAATATACATGATAGCTAGCTATCCAACTTCCCATGTGAAGGACCTAGCAAAATAAATGTATACAGATATGCTCATGAACATGTCATGAGAGCATAGCATTAGCAGATCAAATTTGCCTACCCCCATCTTTTCCTGAGAAAAAGAAAATAAACAAAAAAAGCAAATGATTATGGTGCAAACAGCAAAACTTGATCATAGATGCGTGATATGAAGTCATACAGAAAATTGTCTGAGCAGCAGAGCAAAGATCGTAATTCAGACGAACAAATCATGGATAAAATCATTCCACCATTCACACATATGACCAGAGCTATACAGATAGATGGTTTAAATTAGAAATCATGAATGTCGGACCCAATGGTCAGGTGGCAATACCATGTTGAGATTCACTCATTCTGATTGTGGATACTCTTCGTTCACGCCTAACACGGTCATTGGCAAGCACTCAAACCAAATACATCATATTAGGGCAAGTTAGCACAGCAAGCTCAAGGTTTGCTAGCCTGGGACTGGCTTTCTCATCAATGTAATAAACTCCCTGGGAAGTTTATTTTATTGCTCTCACCCAAAACACGCAGAGAGTCTGAGCCATGCTAAACCTCAGCACTTCACAACAGTCACTGTGTTTGCAACATGTTTATGTTTTATGTTGCCAGAACATATTAGTTGTTACTGTAACATATGACTGTTACATTATAAATGTAACAAGTAACATTACAGCGATGAACTTAAAGTTCATTGGATACAGTTGACAAACACTTACAGAGAGTTGTTTTAGGTATGGTAGCCAGTGATTGTCCATCAGATCAACTCTGTAACTCTTGATGAAGCAGCCGACGTATGATACGAAGGCTGTGGTGAGAAGCACATCTCCGGGTAGCGTCTTCGCCTGCTCTTTGAATGCCTTCACAGACTCGGCCCAACGCACGTTCTCAGATGCCAGACCTCCCACAAGTCGGTTAGCCAGGCTAAAAACGAGGAAAACTCAAAGTAAAATAAAGCATAACTAAATAATTAGAGTCAAAACCAACAAGGCCCTGCCTCACATGAAATAATGAGCGCTTCCAGGTTAATGTTTTTGCTTGCAAAGTCTTCACCAAGCTCTGGCACCTGGAACTTATGCAATAATTACCAATAAGTATTACAAAACACTCTGATATTTGATGTTATGCTTGACATTGTGACTACTCACTTGATGGTTCTGTTAGTATTGTCAGCCATCTCCTGACACCTGAGTTTCTCCGCTGTGGCTCTCTCAAAGTCAGCAGTCAGCTTACCCAAAGTCTCCTCCAGACTCTTGATCTTACTCTGAATGGTGTCTAGCTTGTTAACGGCAGCGGCAAGATCAGCATTAGCGGCAGCGAGAGCCAGTCTTTTTGGCTCAACGTCACAGTACACCCGATAGAAGCTGTGAGCAATAAGGAAATCGTTTGAAAACGTGCCGGACATGGATAAATTTTAGTTTTTTTTATACCAATACGGAACTTTCCTGTTTTTTTTCCATTTGGCACCGTTAAGGTCACAAAATATGACGAAAAGACTTTGCAATCACGTTTTCATTTCCAACGGTATTTAAGTCAAAAGTGTTATAAAAATGTTTCTGAAGCATACGTTTTATCATTTTACCTTGAACAGAGTGTAAGTGTGAAATGGTGAGCAGAAGATCAGAACATATAACTGAGCATGTTTAAAGCAGAAATTAATAGTAGCCTATCAGCGACAACCAGCCACCATATTCAGCACCATTTTAGGTTACCAAAACTACTATCTCAATGGAAAGTTGGGAAATTCACTTCAGGGTGAAAAAATGACTAAACATATCTAGGACATACATGTAGAGGATTGATTTAAAAAAGCTACATTTGCAAAGTTTGGGACTGGATTTGATGCTCAAAGTTTTAATGTTTCTTATTCATTACCATCCATGACAGACTATGATGGTATTATTTTACTTACGTTACAATATTGATTGCCCAGGCGCAAAGTCCAGCAGCAGCAATGGACTTGGCCTTAATAAAGTCGGGGTCGAATTCAGGGTCAAGTAGGTAAGGATCTACAGCCTTGAGACAAGCATCTGGAATGTTCTCTTTGTCATAGTTTATCAGCTGGTCTAGGAAACCGTCCACCTAACACACATTACGAGTAGTACATAACTAATTGTTGAGCAACATAGAATTAGCTGCTGGCTATTCCTCACAAGTTGATCCATATTTGGTTTTGACAGTTCAAATTCATCTACATGTATGTCAACTGTAGGCATATAACATTATATGCCTATGATGACAACATTCTTTTACAGTAAATGAAGTGCTCCTCTTATTGATGGGAAGAGGGAGCAACTCCAAAAGCTGTGAAAACGGATCAGACCCCCAAGTGGTTTATTTTTACTGACTTGTGAGAAACGGCTACAGCACTTACAGATATGAAAAGAACACGGAACTATAGTATAAGCTGAAACACAGTAACACTCAGCCTGAGCTAAAAAGATAATGAACTGAACTACAGCTGCGCAGTAGCGACGCCTACCACACCAACAGATGTATACGAGTGTCATCGTGAGGTTCCCGAAAAATCGCAGCATTTCCGTTTTGACAGAGGTGAAAAAACCTATTGAAGACAATCTACTGCAAATTTCCGGGCACACCTCAACAATGTAGCAACATCTGCTCATTTTCCCTCATGTTACTTACGCCACAATATTTATAACCCAGGAACAAAGCCCCGCGGCGGCAAATGACTTTGCCTTGATGAATTCAGGGTCAAACTCAGGGCTATTCAGGTATGGTTCCACGGCTTTAAGACTGGTGTCTGGTATATTTTCCTTGTCATAATTGACAAGGTTATCAAGGAAGTCGCCAACCTGGTAATCATGTCAATACTTGTAAAAATCAATGCTATCAGTAAATAAGATAATGTCAACAAAGTATGGATACAAATTTCAATTGCCATAAAGTGTCATAAAATGGTAGCTCTTCCAAAATAAGTACATAAGCCCGGACACAAAGAATCAGTCATCCTACATGGTAACCCAACCTAGACTACCAATCTGACTGTTGTTTGTGGCTGTTCGCCAAAACAACAATGAGTATGGTTGACCGGGCTTATCATAACCCTCACCAACATACATGTATATCAATATAACAATCGTATCTCACCTTGGCCATCATAAGTTTGGCAGCTTTCCAGCTCTTATCCTTTGGCACTTTGCCACCAGGTGCCAGCAGGCACATGACAGCCCCTGTCACACTGACGACAGCAGCAGGTGGAGAACCGAAGGACTTCAACTCTGTCAAGTTGTTCTGTAAATAGCAAGCTCATATAACACATGCGGAATGTTTATAACGGAAGCCGATGCATTTCAACGACGTGTGACATTAACGGCTGGAATTACATGCATTTCAGTTTTGCATAATCATAATTGTATGTGACATAACATGAAACAAGTAGGCGACTGTGAATGATTATTTATAGGCCTTTACACATTTCCAAATTTTGCTGCTAAACAGCCAGATACTTGACACAAATATCGGCAAAGATTGCAATAGTCGGATTGATGATTCACAACTTGATTTTCCAGCGCGATTCTGTGTGTGTTGTAATTTCATGCTACCAGGAATATACAGTCTATATCGTTGATGCAACATTGCAGAATACAGAGAAGCCATCACTGACCTTGTTGAGCGTGTTGAGAGCTTCTTGGGCAGCAATAAGAGCAGGCTCAGCCTTAGCTAAATCAGTCTCACAAGATATCTGTTTCTTTGTGACCTCTTCCTTGATGACGGCAACTTTTTTCTCTTCTCCATCGGCGAACTCTTTCTCTTTAGACACCTTCTCGGTCTCAGTGCCGACGATCTGAATAAGCTTGTTAGCGTCTTCATTTTTCTGAGTGAGCTCTATCTCCTGCGCGGCTAGTTTAGCTTTTAAATCATCTACCTGTCCAGCTAAAATAGCGAAACACGATGGTCACATGACTTTGACAGTCTGGAAGTCGCTGTTATTGTTCCCACAACTGACTCAGGGGGGTCAAATTTGTATTTCATCAGATATAATGTGGTGTAATATTGATAATTATAGGGAATAATGTAGCTTTGGTTGTCTGTTTTACTAGTCAACCCAAATTCTCATAGTCACTCATAATTTTAGCAGGCAAGTAATTAACTAACCTGTAGATCTTAGTTTTTCCAGACCATTCTCAAGACGCTGCATTTTGGCAGTCAGCTCATGATTCTTGGCAGACAGGAGATTGAGGTAGAGTGCGATCTGTTCAAGGAAACTCTTCGGAGTGGTGTAGTTGTATCGCTTCTCATTCTGTAGATACATGTTAGATGCCTCGTTCACAGAGGTATGCACATAAGCCATGAACTGGGACACAGAATCCTTCAGCTCTTCGGGTAGGTACTCACTGCTGTCAATGAATCTTCTGCTTACTGACACCAGAGCATCTTGTGGCCACTCGTGGAACCAGTCGATGCTGGTACAGTTGACAACACCGGGGAACTTACGTCCTCTTACTCGGAGTGTACTACCGACTGGTGAGAAGCACAGCACAACCTTCAACATACGCCTTACTCTATCAATGAAGAACTTCCAGCAGTTCTCTCTTGTATCCTCAATTCCCTGTCCCTTGACCTCATTTCTGACACCATTAATGCAGTTCTCAACGTCATCATCTGGTAGAAGGTCAGCGACCTCTCCAGTGGATAGCAAGTCATTGACCAACACCAAGAATTTCTCATCAGTCACCTGTCACAAGTGAAAAGGGCATATGTGAAGTTGACAGCATTGGTGATGTATTTAAATTCCACAGGACATGTTTTAAATCAGGTAGCAGCGGTCATGATAGTTTAAAGTTTTAAGTTAGTTTAAATTGTTGTCTTCTATTTACAAACTGAATGTTTCAGTTGCAATAACATGAAATGAGAGGAGATCACTCGTACACGACAATTTTTAGCTAACAGTTGTCTCATTCTCATTCTAACATTTCGAATAAATGACATAAATAATTATACCTGAGCATCAGTCATCAGGAACATACAGCCCACATTCTTCACACCAGCCTTTATGTACAGAGCAGCCAGATCAAGTTTGAGATCAGGAATACCATATCCCTTCCTGATAGTTATCTGGAATGGCTCAAGACCTGTGATAAAACCAGCCAATCGAGCCAACGACTGCTTACCAGATCCTGTAATCAATCAAGTAAATGTGCATTACTCAATGCAATTATAGTCAGTGCAAATATTAACAATGCAATATCTATACAGCATTAGCATTATCATTAACGCAATAATGCAATATCCAATTTGTGCGAATTTTGTTACGATTAGAAGTGTAAGCTGGTAATCTCATTACATTTAACCATTGCATGACCTTCACTCGAATGTGTTTCACCATTGCACAACCTTCACTCGAATGTGTTTAAACTATTTAAGGAACATGGACATAAATATAAATTATCAACATACCTCCCACACCAACTAGTAGAGCATTTCCTCTGGGTGACTCAAGGATTCTGCTGATCCTACAGATATGTTCCATAGCGTCCTCGAACAACACAAGGTTCATAGCAGCGTTCAGCTCATTGTAGTTATCCAGTGCTTCAAGAAGCAGCTTATTCAGAGTAGGCCAATCAGCCACAGGCATGTATTTTGGATCTCCGATACCTAGAATGTACAGTGATGAATTTTTTTATTGTATGGTAAGACAACATGGATTGTTTGGTCTACGTTACGATTCTAATAAAATAGCACTACTGATTACTGTTACTATTGCCTGATTTATTTAGATACCGGAACCAATTACCAAGGTCTGAGATTATGAGTAATAGAACTAAAACAATTTCAGTATAAGATGATAAGTTTTAATCGTCTAATCGGGATGACTGTTT
>ERZ1740056.177-NODE-177-length-10565-cov-6.048430_pt1 | contig 10565 bp, 6 predicted proteins | sample MGYA00581746_ERZ1740056 | MGnify/ENA primary metagenome ERZ1740056 (study PRJEB43018, sample SAMN04849745) | marine metagenome | isolation source: floating plastic debris | place: Pacific Ocean | collected 2008-09-01 | study: EMG produced TPA metagenomics assembly...
ATAGCAACAAGGTTGGAGAATGAAAAGAAATAAAGAAAGTGATGAAAAAATCAATTCATTCAGGCAACAAAACTTTATAAACTACTCCTTGGAAGTAACTTACATTTTCTTATCTGGTTGTGAACGTTCTGACAGACATCACACATCTTGATGGTAACTCATAAGTACTACACATCCAACTCAGTGCTCTATGTCTTTGAATGCAGTGGAAAATGGTGCATTTTTCTAACACTTTTCTTCACCAAAATTTCTGCTCCTTCCAACTTTTTTCTCTCCAAATTGCAATAGCACGAGATTTGTCTTGGATAAAGAAAAAATTAGGCACGGTTCGGAATGCCATCTATCATGAGTTAGGATCTTGAGCACATACTCTCAAAGAAACATATAATTTCAGTTTTTGAGGCTATCTAAGTGGGTGTGTCGAGGTTCCTTTCGCTGTAGGCGTGGTTTGGCAAGTGCTAAAAGGTGCTTTCTTTTTCTTCACAGATGCACCATGAATTTTCTTCCTTCATATCTGCTCACTGATCTTTTAGCTTGCTTTACTTTACTTCATTACTGTTGTCCAAGGGATAAAGTCAGCTGAAGAATCAGGTTACTGTTGAGTAAGTAGAATATTGTATGGATGTGAGATGAACAAAAGTATCTCTGTGTGTATACTTGTGATATACTGAACCGAAGATACATGCAACCATCCATGTTCACTAGCAGGCTTGGGTGTGTACATAGTTAATTGAGTGGTTGACCATGCAAGTGGCCACTTGTTTTCACACTTTTTGTTCACTTTTTTTTCAGTTAACATACGCTTCTATCTTGCTGCAAGCTCGATAGTTACATCAACAAGTCATGCGTCTATCAACCAACCTGATGTCCACCTCTTGATTCTGTATGTTGCATCATTGTTACCAAATCTGACAAAATTTGGACATTTCCTAAGGCTTTGGCAGGCCTTCTCTTGACAGCCGCAGCGATAAGGCATTCTATTAGATAATAATCAAACATTCTTAAATTGTTTTGTGAATTAGGGTTGCGGAAATAACTTTGATTTTATCAAGCAATATACAGTAGTCTATGGCAAAGTGTGCGCACACACATTTGTCCTGGACAACTTGCTCGTTGCCTATCATTTTTGTATATTACACTCTGCGTAATTGATTGTATACTATGCAACGAGGATTGTCTGCAGGTGCCTTTCTACTGGTCACTCTAACATTTATATGCAAACCATAAAGGTGTTATTTTCATGATGAAAACTCGTGTCACCACCTACATATCAGACAACATTAGTGGATGATATATCGAATACACCAAAATCATATTGATACCACTCTGCTTATAATGCGCTGTTCCATTTCAGAAGGTACACCATAATGGTAGTGGGGTTTTTAGCCATCCAATGTCAGTAGATATACTTAACCCTTCATAAGGTTACTGTAATGTTGTAGGATTGCAGTGCACTTGTGAAGTGCCAAAATTGACAGGTGATCACAGGTGATTCGCATGAGGGACAATAAATCCTTCTATATTCTGGCATGAATTTTGACGTTTTCTTGAACTTGTGTGCTAAATTCTGATAATTGATTCTAATCAGTTATAATCCGGCTGACAGGATAACTTAAATGGTGTAGTCATGTACATGTACTTCTCAGGCAATACATGACACATTTTGATATGTTTGTTTCGTCTGGAAAGTGTCTGTTATCTGTTATCTCCAAATTGGTGCAATAATGGCACAGTTTTTTATTACCAACCATTAGCACGCACAAATTTGCATACCACTGACTGATAAGATAAAATCGGTTTCACTATATTTTGCCATTTACAGTCTTGATGGGGTAAGGTTATATAGATACTTGCATAATAATACGTTAATGGTAGAGTGTAGGTAGCGGAATACGCAGACTGGATACCTTTGCTGAATGAATCGCAGACTATATATTTTACTGCCATTCAATGCGTTACCTCATTCACTCTACTTGTATTACAATTTAATTACAGACCTGATTTTATTTTCATCAAGGCTTAGCTGAAGTGCAGAAACTGTTATTCTAAATTGATTGGAGTATATAACCAGTGATTTAGACCAAAGCACCACTTTCTCAGACTCGACATTGCTGATTGGAGAGTATAGTATGTGAACGGAACCAAGAGAGACAAAAAATGTCACCAGCCAGACGCCAACTATCAGTTTCTGCATTCCTTGACACTCGCTATCCCGTTTGAGGCGTCTAGCCTCATTGAGATTCTTGACAAGTGGATAACTTTTTCCAATATAATTCCAGTTGCTCACCATGGATATTTTCTGCTCAAAGTCACAAGTAAAGCAGTTGTCTTTTCCACTTCTTCTGCTGTTGATGTCATGTTTGTCACATACGACATTGGCGCTAACATGTCAGAGCTGTGAAATGACGGACTGCGATGTTGTGAAGGAATGCGCTGCCGGCATGGTTATGGATGTGTGTAACTGTTGTCCGGTGTGCGCCCAGGCAGAGGGTGAGAAGTGTGGTGGGAAGTTTGAGATGGAGGGCAAGTGTGGTATGGAGCTGTATTGTCAACAGCCCTATCATTCTGGTGATGATCTAATGGATAACGATAACACTGGAACTTGTGCAGGTTGGTGGTCTATGTAATCGGTAAAATTCTATAAACTTGTTTGGGGAGGAAGCCTGTTTCAAAGACATGGCAAAAAATAATGGAGTTTGTAATTGCATGAAGAGGCCCTCATCACACGAAAAATTTATGATATCTATACCGAAAGCAGCAATATATGGTGCGTTTTTTTAATCTTTGGGAACATGGATAGCTGGTGTGAATATGTGTGAATATACGGTAAAAGTTTTCCCTGTCAGCTGTAGCCATCAGTATACAGAAGTATGGTAGTATTAGTATTTTTATTATAAATATACTCTGGCCACAGGAAGACACTGTGTTGCTGTGTTTGGGTGTAGTCATAAACATGCATATGTATATAAATGCATATAAATATTTATATTTGTGTGAGTCAAGCAGAGCTACTGGCTATCAGTGTTGTGGGATCGATCTAAGGTTTTGAATTAATTTTCTCAGCACATTGTTTAAATTAAAAGGATTTCAGCATTATTTTCAAGGTTTGGGTATGGTAGCAGCTAGAAAAATACAAATTATTCCTTAGCTTCTATATTTAGGCTGTCAGATATTTCTGAAAGCTGCCACCAACATCTGCTTGACTGCCACAGACACTGGTCGTAGCACCTGGAGCAAAACTTGTGCACTTTTGTCCAACAAGGCAAGACTATTGATAAACACTTTGTTCATAATAATGCTCCAAACAAGACACTTCACAATTCTCAAGAACTATTCGCCTGTCTGCGTTTAGATTTAATGGTGAAACCCTCTGCAAACACCACTGGGTAATATTATTAAAGCCTTTCAATGCAACTTAAATTGTTGTCATAGGCTTGTTCAATATAATGTAATGATAGAAAATAATTTGCATTTATAATGTTTACTATTTTCCTTGAGTATTGTCATTGCCAGAAGTGACATTTGAAAGGCACTGTTGTCAGCTATGAGAATCAGAACATTTTTGATTTCTTTTGATTGACAGTAAATAGTCAATTTATGCTCTTTTGAACAAAGAAGGAAATTTGCAAATCTTTGGGCAGAGCACGCAAACAAAATTGTAAGTTTATTATGGGAAAAGCGCCCACAAAATCTACAGGTGGCAAATGATGCCACTGTTGCTAATCTGGTTCACCCTTTCACAGTCAGACAGCCGCGCCGCCAAATCATGATTGTCCAGCCAGGTGGTTGTGTGTGAATTGGATTTGTTTGGCTAAGCTCACAGACCACGCAAGACTTTTGATTTGCTTGCTTAATGAGGTTTATAATTTCTCCGTGGATAATATCTACTTGCAATTTATCACATTATACCGGACTTAGTATTGTGTCCAAGTTTTGTCACTGAAAGATAATCTGCTTGGTCAACATCGCAAACTAAATAAACCCTCTCAATCCAACTCAAGAGCTGCTCTGAGTGGACGGAAACCCTCTCTACCGCTCTACAGTCGTCTCCTAGATTGTTGAAAAAGAAAAGGAGTCTCCTATCTTACGCTTTTGTGAATATGTATTTGAAATGTATGTACGGTATATACAGTATAATACCCTATACCCATCGATAAACTCAAATAAATGCCCAAGTACGTAAGATATACAAGTACAATCAGTACCATATGGATATGAATAGATATACAGTACCACAAAAATAAACAAGTAGACATAAATACACAAAAATATAGGACACCATGGAAACGATATACAGGACATCAAAAAGTTGACAGTAATGATTTGTATCAATCCCTGTTATTAGTTTTTAGTTGTTTGTCTGCTATGAGTAGGAAAACATACTGTAAAAAGTATCCACCCGTACGGACCGAACTTTCTCATCAATAGCGAACACAACTTCTCAAAGCAATAATGTCCTTTAGGTTGATGAGCAGAACAACATTCTCATCGCTCTGGGATTTTGACACTTTGTTATCATCGCATTCCTCGTGCTTCAGATAAAGTGCCGTGAGAGATGGGCCTGTTGATAGCTGATAGCATTATCCTTAATTGTTGGAAATATTGTAAATAATTGAGCAAAGTTATCTCATCCTTTTCAATGATATCTATATGAAAATTGTACATCAATTTTCTTATCACCTTGATGGCTAGGTGATCATTGGATCGTGGATACAATGTAGAAGGTAGTAACAAGTTTCCCTGGCCTCAGGGTAGCTGTGGAAATGATGACAGCTGTTGAGATCGTGGAATGATAGAGACCATGAATTGCCCAGGGCCTTCCTCCCAATTTGATGGTTCTACAAAATACATAAGTAAAGTGAAAGAAATCAGTAGTGTACACCTATATAGGCCTACCCCCATTATTATTTAGGTCTTGGGATGGTTACAAAGAATCAAAAGATTCTTTAGTCAAACCCGTGCAACGTTCAACTTTTTATTGCCATATTGTTGTTGCTCAGTTGCTGTTGTTTATGTTTGTACTTGGCACACGTCTGACTGTTGTCTCAGGGGTTGAATCATTTGAAGAGATGGTTTATTGTGGCTAGAAATGTGACGCCTTTCTTAATCCGTTGTGGCCTCTATCTGATTTGTGAGAAACCACTGTCTTATGTTTCAATTTTTCATCAAAATTGAAAGATTTGTCTTGTATTCAAATGTAATGCTGATTGCAAACATCTGGCATCGCAATTGAAGTAAAACACACAGTAGACATAAAATTCTTTTCGATCCAACACCCACATAGAGGGTGTTCCTGCCATTTTCTGGGGATTATAGCCGTTCACATGTTATGATAAACAGGCTGATTTTGTGATTGTCAGTACCTTTAGAGCTGTGATAGTAATTTGAAGGCTCATAGGTAGCAATTATTTGTGCTTTTTATAGGCGATTACAAGCAATTTAGCTGACACTGGACCAGACTGCTATCATCTCCAAAAAACTGTTTCCGAAATTTGGCCACGACTATCAGAGAAAGGAAGAAAGTATTACAATTTAGTTCTGCCCTTGGCATATTTACACATTCAAGTGGGTTAATTCAGCAGTGGATAAATCGAACTCAACTATATTCCGCTATTTGAATTAAAGCCATTTGATGTAATTTTGCAAGATTTAAATTTGTTTTAGCATTGAATTAGAGAATTGAAAAACACTTCAGTCTGCTGAATTACTGCTGTGAGCAATGAATGGAATTTTAAGTGAGCAGTTCAAATTTGATGTAGTTTGTAGATATCTCTAATTTCTCTAATTGAGTACAAGGGGTGTGTAGTTAGGCCCTGCAGCTGTTAACATCACTGTTTCTCATGCAGTAACCTGCACACCTGCACTTTCCAAATTCCTAACCTCAAATCGGATGCCAAGGACCGCAACCTCTGTTGTATAAGACCATATCAAATGTTGTCATTTTAGAAAAAACATTATTTTTGCTAGGGAAACAGGTAGACCTCCTTGTGAGGTCATTGCCTAAATAATTTCATGATACACTTGATAAGTGGATGTATCAAGCACTGGATTTGTGATGAAAGTGTTTTCAAGTCTGGTCATCAAGTTACTGAAAGCTGTGGATCACTACTTTAGCTCGGGTTTTTAACTGGGAGAAATGTATAAATAACGTAAAACACTGTTGGTACCCATGGCGCTTTTTCTCTCGATCACAGTAGCCTATGGAACACTTGCTGCTACTATGTTGAGGCTTTAGCTCAGAATAGTTCCGAACTAATTTCTTGCTTACTTGTATGTGTTGCTTGCATATCTTGCTGAATTTCATTTCTTGTCGCCATCTAGCGTTGTGCAGTTGATGACATGCTGAGTGGAAAATCAATGGTGATTGAGACATGATGAGGCTGAGATAGGATGAGATTATGTAAAATGCCATGTTTATTTGTAGGATAATACTTCATTATTAGAGTGGCAACAGTTGTAATACATGTTAGTATTTCTGTTTGGCATCGGCAACATTGCCCCAGCCCTTAGCTTTCATTGAGCGACAAGATGGCTACTGGTCTCAAAATGAAACAGTTCAGGTTACAATTACATCAATGAGTAGCAAGATAGGCCAAAGTATACCTCATGAGGGGATTCTAGTACAGTATGTTTTTGGCGATTTGACGGAGGAGATAATCCCCTTGATGTTGGAGATTCCTTTTGGCATTAGCGTTGGGAGAAAACTACGAAGCACAACGGATTTAGGGTTAGCTGCCGAAATGCAAAATGATAACAGTTCAGTGTCACTTCAATTTTTAGTTTTTACAAGAGTAAAGACTCTTGCCCGCTTTGATGAAAAACTTCAAGGATCTCCTTGCGGAATCCTAGCTTTGATGTAAGGATTCCATAATGCACTTAAAATTTGCTACCACCAGTTATTTACTATGTACTGTGTATCTTGTGGCATAGTCCCTCTCACAAGTCCGATAGCCTGTATTTACTAGTTAAGTTCAATCACACTGGAACCCTGTATCAAAGATGATAAATACTGCCTGTATGTTGTGGATATTTAGAATTTTTCAATGTCTGGCTTTGCTTGTGTTTTGTGCCTTTGTCACCAAAGTGTAGTGCATTAGTGTGCGTTGTAGAAAGTTTTGTTATGAAGGTGTGCTAACTTGACTATGATGATAGATTACTCGAAATGTGTCAAAGCTGTTTTGTTTTCTTAGTTGTATCGCAGTCATCGATTGAAAGATGCTGCATTTCACCCTTCATGAATTTTGTTTAGATTGTTGTCAATCAGGATAGCAACTTGTTGCTGGCTATAAAATGCACATTCTTGATTGCATCAATTGTATATTCATGTGATTAGATTACAGCTAATTTCGAGTCCAATTTGTGATGAACACATTCCAAGCATACCGACTTTGACAATAATATTGATGTTATAGCATCAGTAATTCAATTAATGTTTTTATGGCATCACCTAGGCTGGGCAGGTGCTTGCTAATGGTTTTATAGCGCTTCAAGTTTGACCACATTAAAAAAAACAAAAAGCTTGCTTGCAGAAATTCTTAGAAACTACTATTCTTTTTCGACTCTAATACAGTAATTTGATTTGTGGAGTAATTGAAGAATGTTAAATAATTTGATTTCAAATATTATTATGGTGATAAGTACTCGACATCAGGATCGCTTTCGCTGTAAACGCAAATAGAAGCAGCGACTGTTCAAAAGGAATGTGCTCAAATTCTCGCCTTTACCAGGGTTAACCCCCTATTGAATATCTCAACTGGGGGCAAGTGCAAACAAGGGGAACTTGTTTTGGATACCTAAATTTGATTTTTGATGCCTTTGCGCTGGAATCTGCTCGTCGACTTAAAGGTTTAGTGTGATGCAAAGAAAACTTAATTGCCTAGATTTTTGGAGTCATGTGCATAAAAACTTAAGGATTTTAACATCAATATGCGCAAAGCTGTTGATTTGATTGCACAATGAAGTGACATTGGCGACCATTTGTCTCACAATCTAACACTGGCTTTACTTTCCACTGAGAAAAGCTGCAATTGCACTGCACATACGACGTGCCATTACTACAATGTGCAATCGGAAAAAGGGCATTTGGAATAGATATTGTGCATGTGAATGCTACTCGGCACATTTTAAGGTATTTGGACCTCGATTTTTGAGGTGATTGGATTGGGAAAAGTTGATGGGTGAGACAGGCTTGGGATTCAAAGTTGTGAAAAAACCCTGACAAGCTCCGATGCCAATTCTCAACACTGCTAGATTCTATTGAATTGTATCCAAATGTACAGATGCTAAGCTAATGAGCGAATTTGAGAGATGAATTTGGGTATATCATCATGGCCACTCAAAGATTGGAATTTTTATTAGAAGGTTACGAGAATACCTTATGGTGTTTGATGATGTGATAGCGAGCTATAATTACACCACAGACTGGCTGCATTTATGCCTAAATAATAGATTTTAAATCAGTGAAATCGTAGTCATCGCATAGTAATATGGTGTGTCAGACTTCCATTTGTCTCTTTATTGTGTAACTGACATATAATTCCTCACCAGGATGCGCCATTTGATGCCACCGGCTACACACATACCGCTACATACCACACGATGTGACTTATATGGGCCAGCTGACCATTCATCATTGTATAAAAAACCCCCATCACTGTTACAATGATGTTGAAACCTTCAAATTATTGTTCAACAAGAACATGTTGATGTATGAATTTGTATCCATTTATGGAGTGGTCATGCTGATTATTCAATAAATTCATCTACCATATTCTCATAATTAATACCTACTCTCAAAATAGAGGCCCCCATCGGGAATCTCACCCAAGGTCACGTTGTGAGGCCTTTTTAGGGTTGTCATGGCCGATCATAGTTCAGGAAACGTGTAAAAACTTACCCTTTCAGTATTAGCAAAAAAGACACTGCGATTGTCATGTATTAGATCAAGAGTTATGGATGTAATGTTTATCACGCAAATGTTAAATGTGCAAAGTTAAATATGCCCACACAATCCTACAGAAAGTTTGGCCAATTTCATGGTGGTCTAATATCCATAAATGTATTAATGAGTAAATATTCTAAATTAATGGATAATATTATATTGTATTATTGTATTGTATTATTGTATTGTTTTATTGTATTGTATTATTGTGTTGTATTATTGTATTGTATTGTTGTGTTGTATTATTGTATTGTATTATTGTATTGTATTATTTTCAGCTTGTGAGCAGGTGATACATACTGGATGTAACGTGATACAAGGAGTGTGTCAGTGTGGAGATTCATGTACTCACTCTTTCGAATTCGCTGATCGAGAAACGTGTCTCAACTCTGTCAAATCTCAAGGTAACTGAAATAAGAATCAAACATTTTCATTCTATATTTATGCTTTTCGCTATCAAGGCACCATGCCCATGCTAGTTTAAATGGTCGGTTTCTTAATCGAATTGAGTCACTCCGGGCTGTCTCCAGCTGGGGTGGAGGGGTGGAGAGCCCCAGGAAAAGCGGCCAGAAATGAAGATTCCGCCCTGTAATTTTTCAAACTCTCCTTTATATCATTTATGACTGTTAAGTTCTGCCCAATAGCCCTCATCAACCCAAGAGGTCTGTTTCTGAATAGAATGGAGTCACTGGCCTCAGCTATCAATGGCTTGTTTACCAGTGACTCAGAGCCAACTGGTGACAATTCACATTGAGCTGAGTAAGTAGTACTCTGGCATCAAATTGATAGGGAGTGGCTGGCCACTGCTATAAAACTAGATAGCGAAGGCCAGTTTTTCTCCTCCTGATTCGGAGGTGTGGTAATAACACTCTGACTTTGTCACTTTCAGTCCATTGTCCATCTTTCTCCAGTTCATTCCATGCGTGTCTGTTTGGGACATGAGTCGCCGCTATGCAATTCATTTTACCGCTGACAAGTTGGGATTCACCACAAACAATAAAAGACAGTGCATGTCAAATATTTTGTCCTTTTCATCAATGATGAGGCATAGTTTCAATTTTGCTGAAAAGAGATCTAAAAATAGTAAGGCATCTCCAAAGTCAATTAGTTAGCTTGATTTTCAAATTCCTCAATTAGTCAGAATGAATGCAAAATGTGCTGTCAAGATTCGTGCTCATTCAAGCAGCATATCAGGGATCCCTATCTACCTGTATGTGACAATAGTAAATATTATGTACTCACAACCACCCAAGTAGAAAATTACTTCATGTATATTCATATAACATGCGACAAATACTTTGGCGCCATGTGCCCTTCCTTCTTAGGTTGCGGCATATTGTGTAAACAGATACACACAGTACATTTTGTTTTCACGATAATCTATATATAACTTTCATTGGAGGCATTATTTCTGGAAAATCCAACTGCCCTAGAGGGGGTTAAAAACAGATGGGTTGGATTTTTATGGGCTGTGAGGAACGCTGTGGCAGCGTGGTTGGTTTCCCAGTTCACCTGTGGAATTGAATCTTTACACTTTGTTCTTTGAGTTGTGGCTGACCGTTCATCTGGACACAGGATTTAGAATGTTGTCTGAACTGAATGATCAACATACCGTAACTCGGGG
>ERZ1740056.179-NODE-179-length-10533-cov-7.914583_pt1 | contig 10533 bp, 10 predicted proteins | sample MGYA00581746_ERZ1740056 | MGnify/ENA primary metagenome ERZ1740056 (study PRJEB43018, sample SAMN04849745) | marine metagenome | isolation source: floating plastic debris | place: Pacific Ocean | collected 2008-09-01 | study: EMG produced TPA metagenomics assembly...
GTGACGTTACGCAAACCGCTGCGGTTCGAACCGCAGCAGTCTGTTTAGACCATTAAAATGTTTGAAAGAATTTCTTGCTACCGGGACGGATTGTTGAGGCTTTTACCAAAAAACAACCACATGGTGGAAGGTATGTTACTTAATAGAACAAATAACTTTATTCAACTTAGTATGAGTTGGTTAGCAGTTACTAACAACACAGTGATTGTCTAGGCAGAAGTTGTTGACGTAAGCTGTTGTGTTGGAGCTGGGGTCAAAGTGGGCAATACAGCTGCAGGTACTGCTGCTGACCTCATTATGTGATGACTCACGGCTGAAGTTACTGCTGTGACAGTATCACTATTAGAGGCAGCGCAGGCTATGAGATCATCATTATCACTCAGTACATGACCTCCAGCCTGTATAGAACTGCTATCGTTGAGCTCATCATCCAATAAAGAACTGGTAGCTGCTGTGTTACTGCAGCTACTCAGCTCATGTTTCATCAGATGACGGTCTAGATTAGTCTGTTGCCCAAAGCACCTGTCACATATGTGACACTTAAATGGTTTCTCCTTGTTATGTATGTTTCTTACATGCCTCTGCAAGTTGCTAGAGATGGAGAAAGACCTCTCACAGTATTTACATTTGTAGGGTTGCTCACCAGTGTGAGTTCTCAGATGTCTTGTCAGATTAGCAGATCGTGGGAAGACCTGAAAAGTAGCCATACAGTTTACAAATAAGACTGACCAAAAATGACTGGTGTGTTTAGTGATTGAATGGGGTTTGTAGAATTAGCATCAATTCCATCTTGCTCCTATTTTTCTCTCATTACATTGTTTTCAATCTATTGACAAGTACATGTAGATACTGGTACACATCATAACTTAAATGTTTATGGTATACATACTTTGCCACAGTATTTGCAGGCATATTTCTCCTTGTGTTTGTTATGCTGAGCGGCAGCAGCAGCGGCGGCAGCAGCATTGAAGCTGAACTGTGATGTGTCGCTAGTCTTAGCTCCTCCCGCAGTAGCAGCAGCAGCTGAAGCCGAGATGAGAGGTGATATGGAGGCAGATGGAGGCTGATTTTGAGAGGAGCTCATCTTATGCATATCTGCAGCGGAGACTTGTGGTGGTACGGCAGCTGCCGCTGTCACTGGGATGGCTGGCAGCCCTCCAAACCCAGCAGGTAACAGATGTGGAAATGGAGGCAACAGGGAAGACATTATCTGTAACAACATGGATCAGTTGGGATAAAATAAACAACACATGCTAGGAAAAGCTAACAGAAAGATCTTTTATTTTCCATACTCTGAAATTTACATGAGTCCAGATAATTCATACACATTAAGTATAGCTACATGTATATTATATTGTGTCAAACAAGCAAGGCCGTGCCGTGCCGTGACTTTTCATCCAAAACGTATTCTTGGATTCTCGGATTCTTGGAATGATGTTTAAACAGCAAAGACAGTTAAATTTTGCAATGCTATTATTTCCAGTTTTTAGGACGAGAAGTCACAGTTTCGTGTTCTGGAGTTGACAGCTCAGAATGTTCTGGTGTTCTTGGGTTTACGGCACGCCCCTGCTAACAACTTATCATGAATGGAAACTTTACAGACAACAAAACAGTCAGCTTGTTTACAGGTCAAACAGAAGCCATAATGTATTGAGAAGGATATATTATATTGCCGTTATTCGATCATTATTGATACAAGCTATGCTTGTAGATTTCCAGAACAAGCCACCTGGAGATTGTAAAATGATTACCAAGGTATGTCTGGTGACACAGACGATTAGATATGATTATCTCATAACTTCATACCTTAGCTGCATCCTGTATCATCTGTTCACGCAGTGCAGGGTTCAGCATCATCATAGACTGTAACACAGCTTGATCCGCACCAGACATAGGGTATGCTTGATGCAGCTGTTTCATATCAGGGTACGCTCTCCCATGTCTTTCTTCTGGTATAACAATTTCTTCATTATAACAATAATTCATAATAATCAAGTTCTAAACTGTAGAAGTTGTCTCTACTTGCATACAGAGAAATTAACTACCATCTAGTAATGCCATTTCTGTCGCTCATATCAATATTTATAGAACTTTTTTTTCAAAACCTCACTGTGCTTCACAAGTCCATTAATTTTATTCATGTTGTATGGAAAATAAGCGCCACCAGATTTACCAGGCTAACTTAACCAGAATCTACAATAAGGTTCAGCCATCACATGAGGTTCTCAAGCAAACCATTGCTAGGGTTCCCAAGCAGCTATTGAAACAAGTATTAAAAGCTCTGCTAGTGGCTACATACATGACATACATGTGGGTAAAGTACACTGAGCCTATTGATAGATTTTGGCCAAGTCACTTCCCTTGGCTTTTTATTTTGGACTGGACCATGTCTCCAAAATCAATGGTATAGTTTAGATTGGCCACATTGTTTTGTGTTCAAAGAGCAATGAATAACTAACCTTGGGATGCACTATCTAGTTTTATCTTTTTACTACTGAGATCTAGGGGTTGTGTGTCCCGACCCTTCCTCTTCATGCCTGATGATGAGTTGTTTTGGACAGATTGTGGATTAGAGGCAGGACTACAAGATGTAGAAGAGCTCCGCTGTGTCCCAACATCCGATTTGACTGATGTTGTTGAAGTATGTTTGTTGCTCGGAACTTGTACTTTGTGTGGATAATTACGATTTTGACTTTGCTTCAACGCCATTTTAGGTACCCTCACTGGTTCGGGTTTGACAGGGTATGCATCCTTTAGTTTTTTCTCCGGTGTACTTTCTGCAATAACGACAAAGTTTACTTAAAATATTTAAGGATGTAGCTGACACGAATATTGCACATCCAAATTGCCATTAGTGTTCACAGGCTAACCTTAGAATGTTAGGTTGAGTACCTCAATGTCTGCTTAGTTAAAACCAAGAAAAAAGAGGTGTACACATGCATGTCATTGTGAAAACAGCTGGCGGAAAATTTAAATTTAAATTGGTATTTAGTGTATCTTATTCAGTAGTATGTCTCCAGGGGAGATAAACATTAATGCCATCATTATTTCTGACACGGAAGAGCTGATGATGAACTGCCATAAACTACATGAATCTTACATATCCTGGCTATTACTTCATGACCATCAACAGAATGCATTGGTCTTTGGGTAGTAATAGTTTTTTTTTTAAATGCTTCCCAAACCATACCTCCCATAAGCCTGCGCAGGAGCATACCTTTTGAAGTGCTCGGTGTTGGTACACCCTGCATTTTCAGGTTATGTTCCATCAGTTGATCAATCTTGTTTCCTGTTCTGTCCGTTGAACTGACATGCTGGTTAGGGACTTTCATTGGAGGCAGAGTGTTGTTATTCAAGAAGACGGATGATGCTGGCGGCCTCGCGCAGGCTGCAGCCTGCTGCATAGTAGACTGCATATAATTGGCTATGATGTTCTGTAACATCTGTGTCCCTGGAGCGCCAGTCGGTAAAAAAGGGAAGGCTCCTATATAACATAAACAAAACATTAGAAAATCTACCATAAGAGCTACAACTTAGGCAAACTATCATTAATCCCATCTTGATCTGTTGATATTCTATGGGTATGTGTCTGTATGGAGAAGATTTTGAAATCAAATGGATGGTAGGCCTAGTGTATGTTTATGTGTATAGCGGACAGTCATTTACTGTATATGAGCATGTTGATTCTAGAACTATGTAGAAGATGCTTGTACCCAAAAGGCCATGTGAGTTTTGTTCACTGGAACCCATGCTGAACGTATGCTGATTTCAAATTAGTTGGTTCACTATCTCAATGTTCTTTGTGCATCTTGGCAATGGAAGATTATACTTGTTATTCAACCGCCTTATCTACCCATACTTGACCTGTATTATCTAACACAACTGAAACCCCTCAGCATCACATGCTGCCTATTGATATTTGTACGATTGGCGTAAAAGGTTTGTGGTCAGGGCATCCTGTTTGCATAGAATCTCTAGAAAAATTGAGCTCAGAATAGTCTCACAATACAGTATACAAACATTCAATTTTGTAAACTCAATGGTGTTGTGTTACAAGGTGAATTGATTTTGTTTATATGGAGATAACTCCTAAAAAGCTGATTATGCTGACAGATTTATAACCCAATGTTCCCATAGAAACCTTATACATACCCAAAACATCAAAATTTATTAATACCGGGGTGTACTTGTACGGGACCAATTTATTGGTCTTTTCTCTGGTGAAAAGACCAATAGATTGGTCTAAACTTGAACTACCTGGTAATGTGTGAGTCAGAAGAAATCATCCTGTTTTGCCTTCAACTCGTCAAGGCTTACGCCAAAAATTGAATTATAATGTATAGGAAAAATGCCACCAGACAGAGGAAATCCATCTATTCATGTCACATTCAGTGGGGTTCCCCAACAATTTCATTTTTGCTGCGGTCTATGCATGATTGCCTGCTTCACGAACGCTTTGTACATTTGTTCAAAAAATCATGCAGATTCCAAATATGGCAGTCAATTTGCTCTCAAAGCAACTCTTGAATAAGAACCTTTAAATTGTAAACAATAAATTTTTATGGCAGTGTATGCTACGGTGATATTGCGAAGTGTTTATTTGCAGTCAAAATATCGCTGGGAAGTGACGTGACTTTATTCTTCGGCTGCTACACCCCTCCTCCCATATGGCTATACAATGCTGTTAGATCCTTTTTCGGTGTATTCAAGACTCAATGATGTCAACAAAAATGGGTCTAAGACTATCAATATGAGAACTATAAAATATTCTGGCATCAGTTGAAAATGATTTTTTATAATCAATGATGACGAGATAATGATGAGTATTTATTTACCTGGTAGAGCAGTAGGTGGATAGACAGATGGAGGGAAGGCTACTGCTCCTGCAGGATTAATTGGAGCTGCTGCGATATTGCCCTGTCTCCCAGCAGCAGCGGCAGCAGCAGCATTCAGTGTAGCATGTAGATAGGCAGCTGATGGTATAGGAGATATCTGAGGACTCTTACTCTGAGCGCTGGCAGGTGGTGATGGTGTCTCAGAAGAAGACACACTAGGTGTATGTGGCATACTCGAGCCTGCTGGATATGGCTGCTGATGTACATACTGTGTAGAACGCAGTGGCCGACCACTCCCATCACAAAATCTGTAATATTTTCATATTAAAACTTCCATATCATGATCTGTTGTGCAGACAATTGATTGTCACTTATCCAGTGATTTTGTGTGTAGCTGTATCAGGGTTCAGGGGCGTATCTATAGAAGGGGCAATGAGCCAAATTTTCAAATGTGATGCTAGTTTAAAAATCACCAAATTTTGTCTAACAACTATTACTTGGAGATATTCTATGTGATGTAATATTTATCTAAATTTACACCGTAGCACATTTAGTAGTTGTAGTTTGTGACCTATCTATGGTGCTCATTGGGTCATCTGATTTCAAGGCTAAGAAGTTAAGAAAAAAATATCATAACCCAGGAAACGGCTCAGAGTGTGCCACCATGCTCAATTTAAGCCTTATATTTGCAAAGTCCCTGCTTTGCTGCTTGCCCACCTTAAGACATATTGATCATTAATATACTGAAAACTCTTTGACCTGGAAGTATTTATGAGCTTCACCTTTGCCTCTGTGAATCACTTTTCCAGTGCTACCCAATAGCTGGCTAAAACTGTCTTTCTCGACCATTTACAGCCCTTGTTACTATAGTACACAAATTTATTTTTGGGGAAATGATCTTACAGAGCAGTCTTCACAGTTTGAATGTCACTCTTTACCAACACCCTTATATTACCACTCTACGCTGATCAACTTGCCTTTTATGCTTGCTGAGGGAAGTCACAGTAGAAAATGCCTGACCGCAATCCTTGCATTTGATCTGTTGTCGGCAGTCAGCATGCATCCTTTTATGTCTGCATAGATTTGAGAACTGAGTGTAGGCCTTTAGGCACACCTAACAGGATTATAAAATATATCAAGTATATTAATAACTTCATACAATGAAGACTAGACATTATTTTTGAGAACAGGTAGTTCATCAAATTTGAATGATTAGTGGGAATGCAATAAACTTACTTTCCCAGTTTTGGTTCATTTATTGATATTTTGTCATATTGGTAGCGCCCATTGGTAGAATCAAACTTCTCAATGTACATTTTCTCATCTTTATTCTGATATCGGGACTCCCTCTAACAGTCACCGTGGTGCCCGTGGTAATCAATAATTCTGCGATGATAAACTGGCTTTAACTGGATTTTATCAGGTCATGGTAATGCGCTGATGTCAATATGAAGTGGACTAAAGTACCTTAGAGCAATGCAGATCCACTGCAGAATTGACCTGCGGTTTGCAAGGCAATGGGATAGCACTTTATGGAGGAGTCATCTGCTCGTATTCTAAAAGGGGACAACTTATACAATACTAACTTAACTAACTACAATAGATCAACATTCACACCTCACACTGAAAAGGTTTGACACTGCTGTGGATATGCTGGTGCTGCTTAAGACCCGAGCTGGTGGCAAAGGTTTTGCCACATTCAGGACAGGCATGACATCGAGCTCCAATATGTGTAGACCTTATATGTCTCTGTAGATTGGAGGGATCTGTAAAAACTTTGTCACAGTTCTCACAGCTGAACACCCTCTCTCCGTTCTCACCCGTCCTCATCATCTGGAAAATTTAATATGTGAACATTAGCTGCTGTACCGGAGGAATTCTGGCCCGTGGCGTGTTACCATATTATTTTTTATCATTTGGTTACAAATTACTGATGTATCATTTGTGACATTATACATTGTTTAATCTCTTTGTTGGTATGTTTTGTTGACAATTAATGATGATGTATGAATTACCACAGCAGCAGCTGCACTCTCTGATGCCCAGTTCATCATGGCAGAGTCACGATCAAAGTTGTCAGAGTACTCGTCAGAGTCAGCATCTTCAGATGCGCTGCCATCTTTTCCATCTTTGTCACTGTGAAAACCAGCTCGGTGTCTATCTAGCTTAGCAAAATGTGCTGCTGCATGCAGGCAAGAAAACATCTGATGATGTCTGAGTGTGTTAGTAGATCCAAACTTTTGTCCGCAGTGATCGCAAATCTCATCAGTCCCGGCTGTCAACACAAATATTAAAATAAGTCCTTTACTGACAGCGAGTAGGAGTGTAGACAAATACAAATCACTGTTCAAAGAGCTTATGATTACCATTGTATATATAGTTAAGATCTGAGTCCTAATTTCTTCATGGATGGGAAAATGTAATGAGAAAAGCCTCATTTCCGCTTCACAAACATTCCCCTTAGTTTGATGGGTATTAGTGTTGAAAAATCAAAATAAAGATGAGTCAGTTGTCATATGACGTGTAAATTACAGAAAATAGAATTGACAAAATTTTAGGATGATTACATGCAAAATGAGGTGAGGCAGATGGACACAGATCTAAGTGTTAGTAGTGGTGAACTTATTGAAGATTATGACTTGAGGAAGCTGATATGATCCAAGCCACTTTCAACAAAGGTCGTTTATCAACATAACAGTGAGCATATTTATTCCACAGCGTGTACAATATTAAAGTAGAGTAGTTACGTACCCTCCGATTCATGTACAACAGTATCATCATTATGTAGAAGTAACTCTTCGCCAACTTTGATATCTCTGGTTGTCTTATAGTATATCTCATCACATCTCTGAATCACCATCAAATTACGCTTTGATACACTACTACAGCTTCTTACATACTTAAGCCAGTTTCCTGTGCCAGGCTCTGAAGCATCAACCCAGGACTTAACTTCTCCTTCATTGTTCACAATCTTTAAGGAGGAGAATTAGAATAATGGTTATATTAAATGATACATCAGTAGTGCCCAGCATTTGTTAAGTGACAAGAGAAGGTAACTCATATAAGTAGCTATAATGTGCTTTCAAACAGGGAGTTTGATTCAAAGACTCTATTTTAATCTATACAACTTAAATGACCCAACCAATGTCATGAAAACAAGTAAGACGGCTGTTATTTTAACATTGATCATTGCCCAGCAATTAAGAATCTAGCAGGAATACTGAAAAAAAAATTTAAAAGGTAAAGGTACACTACTCAATTACGTTTTTTATTTTATTATTAGACATATTAGCCAATATTATATCAATTGAATTTAAAGTAATTCTTGATTTTTGCCTCGAAGGTTATGTGTTGAGTAGTGAGTAATGTAATCAGTGGGTATCAGATGGGTATCAGTAGGGTACCAGATGTTACATCTACAGATGTTACACCTGCAGAGTGTCTGTCCGGATTAGAGACAAAAACAAAAGAGATTCTGTCTGCATTATGTACAGGGCTAGAGTATAATTACCATTACCGAAAATAACAGTAATTATCACTTGTTTTTATGGATAGATCAAAATATCTATGCTCCATTATTACCTCTTCTTATTCTTTCATTTTTATAATAGTGTATGGGAGAAATGAAGATTAACCACCATTACAAACATTAACTCCCCTAATTATTAGTTAAACTGAGAGCTTAACCCTCATTAAAACTTAATATGGAATAATTGTCCTATTAGATGAGACATAACTTTTATAACAGCTCATTGTTTAGTTTGGTTGGAAGCTGTGATGGATATTAGACGCTTTCCTTCCTACATGACACGCTGCACCCAGTGTGCTGTCCTATTGTCGAGGTATGACATACTCAACATAAACATGGAAATGCATGGGATAACATGCAGCTACTATTGTCGAAGATACTGTACATTGCTAGTTTATTGTTTTTTCACAGAATTTTAGTACAGTAACTGTAGGCTATAACATCGCAACTACCTGTAAGTGACCGGTGACTCAAATGATTTCCTCTCGTTTTCAAATTTTCCGCAACAATTCCGCTATAGTTGGAAGAATGGATAGAAAGCTCAGAAGTGAGTGTGCCCTGTAAGACCGCTTTCATCATCATAAAAAATTAATTCTTTATAACTAATTTAGATAATAATGAAAGGAGAGCAGAGCTTCGAGTGTTTGTTCAGATAATGGGTTTTGATATTGTTGGGGAGTTCAGATGCTTTTGTTGTAGGTAATCTGAGTTATGGGTGCTACTCATCCAAATGACATAGAATCTTCCAGTGGCATTACATCGAACACTGAACCAAGCCAAACTATCACCAAGTTTTCTTTTATTATTGCGTATGTGTAGAAATAAGCAAAGCACTCCAAACTCAAATTAGATTTGATACTTTAGTGATTGTCTCATGTTGATAACTCTCCAAAACTACATCACTAGAGCTCGACATCTCTCATGAAATTTCACAATCTTGGTAATGATATATAAATTCTGAATCGGGATAAGATCAATACCGTACACGATGACCTTTTTAGCTAAAATTTCATCTACCATTAAGAAAATTTTTCTTCCTATTTCGTTTATTGGAAAACTCAATAATTTTCCTATACCATTTATTTTTTCTGAAAATTTTCCTTATGCCAGTATCAATACGAAACATTTCCAGAAAAAATTCTCATACTTATAGCTGCTATTTGCTGACTTTGAGCCAGGTTTCTCAATCAAATTTTGTGTAAATGAAACTAAACGCTAACAAACTCACATCCCCCTAACACACCCCCCCCCCACCACCATCCTCTCTCAATGATGGTCATCAAGAAATTCAAAAAACGATTTATTTACATGATTGATCATTCATTATCCGACATATATTTTTTGTATACTTGGTGAGTATGTCTACTCATATTTACAAAAATGAAGAAAAATTTTATGCTCTGTTCAGTCAGATTTACAACAACCAAATTGATTGACTTTGGTTAATCAAATCTAGTGTATGGTAAAACATGAATTTTTAGGCTAGTTGTAAAAAATGATTATACTAAAGCGTACCGCCATAGTTGTGAGTATCTATCAAAAACACTGTTGCAAGCTTGCTGAGGTTGAAGGATAAAATTTAATTGGGATGAAGTTAATGCCATTTGAAATTGATATGAAGTTAATTCAGTGTTGAGATTCATAGGCAGTGTCATCATGGCATGTTATCTAAAACCGTTCAATCACACATGATTGCGATAATCAGTATAGAATATCCAGCTCATCAGTGGAGACAAGATCATGTTTATGATTGCTATGCTATTGCACAGATAGATTATTGTTGTTCAGAATGTATTCTTAGCTCAACCTACTTAGGCCTATGAAGCTGGAAAGATATTTAGATGCGTGGTGTGGTTAAAGTCCAGCTAAATATTTAGACACCTACTGCATGTTGGGACTTCACCATTATTGATTTTTCACCATCTACTGGTAATTAAACTGTCACTGTAAGAGTATGAGGTACAGCCTGACTGACTGTCAGAGGACAAGCTGACAGCGAGACGAGAAAGCATCCAACACACATAACGATGCTGCGCGGCGCTAGCAAGTTAAAAAAAATAAGATGTCACCAACCATAAAAATTATACTTTTTTCATATATGTATATATATATCATACATAAATATATATATATATATATATATATATATATATATATATATATATATAT
>ERZ1740056.180-NODE-180-length-10527-cov-5.240069_pt1 | contig 10527 bp, 10 predicted proteins | sample MGYA00581746_ERZ1740056 | MGnify/ENA primary metagenome ERZ1740056 (study PRJEB43018, sample SAMN04849745) | marine metagenome | isolation source: floating plastic debris | place: Pacific Ocean | collected 2008-09-01 | study: EMG produced TPA metagenomics assembly...
ACTATCGACTGTGTAAACTAAAAAGGTGATTACAACAACTTAATCTACACCCAATCCGAGTCACATTACTCAAGTGGCCTGTCTTGGTATAGCCTCTATATCATACATAATTTCTTATGATATCAGACGTTCGGATATTTCTGAACAACATTAATGCATCTTGTTGGTACTATACATATGCATTGTGCACAGATATTTGCTTTTGATGTACAGTGCTATCGATGCTAAAGACAACTCCATTAACATCGCTGAAGAGATACAGAAGATTTTGAAGACACTTGTGTCTGGTGAGTTTGTGCCTGATATCCCAGAACCTGTTCTGCCTGGTACTGGTAAGAAGGGTGGTGTCAGAGCCGCCCGACCCAGCTCTCCAACAAAAGACAGAGAAGATACTGGTACACCGTAAGTCTTCTACATCCATTTCTTTTCATCGTTAATCAAGTTATTCTATAAATGGATTTTAACATCTATACTGCTCAGCAATCATCAAAACAAAAAATATATTCATATATATATTATATATCTCTATCTACGATCTTCATGATTGTGCTGTTTCCTTTCACGGCTCATATTTGTTCCCATTTAATCATAAATAGTTTTTGTAAAATGGATTATTCTTTGCTTTAACTCCATTTCTATTCCCTTTCCTGTAATGTGCCCAACATGACCGTACCTCCTGTATTCCATTGTCAATCTGATGAACAGTAATTGTGACTTGTATAAACTTTATACCCCCTGATACCTGTTGTGTTGTTTGTGTCTGTTCAGTGACTCTCAATCATCAGACCTCTCCAATGAGTGAGTTCAGTGTAGTACTGCACCTGACAACTTAAATCAGCATAGCTCCTAAGTTTACTAGTACTAGCATAGCACTTTCCTTTCGTTGTCTGACTTAATTTGTGGCTCTTAAGTGTACAGAAATTGTCACTCAATGCCTGCTACATACAATGTTCCAGGAGCCATCCCAGTCTTTATTGTAAATTTTGGTTCTTTGCCTTTGGCTAAGTAATTTTTTCAGTTCTTACACTAATTAGGGAACATTTAGTATTCAAATAAGTTGCAAATCACTTTAAAACTGGTCAAACATTGAGCATTTTCGGACAATTAGCTGAGAAATTCATCAACTTCCGATTTGCATGCTCTCAAACTGAAGTATTTTCGTATTGATATGTTTTGAGCCTGTACATTGCTTGAGTAGCAATCAATGTTGTACTGTATTATGTCCAAACTCCTAAACTAATATTATGCATGCATTATTTACTGGTTTTTTCCACTGTGACAGTCACTATCTATTTCCGCATTAGGCAAGGGGATAGAGAGGTGCGTAAATCAGCAGAAAATAGATCGGCTGATGTTGTTCCGAGATGGTAAATGAACATGAAGTGACATAATTAATTTGGTTTTGATGCCTCTAAACCATTATCCACTGCACAATACTTGAAGCACTGTTTGTTTGTGTGTAAAATTAGGTAGCCTGTACTATTCACAAAGATCTTGATAAGTTTAGTCGCTTGAATAATATTAAGCTAACCCAACAATGACAACCAATTTGAAAAGTTTTGTTTTCAAGTTGGTTGCGTGGTCTGCTCTCGTATTGGTACATGCTGTACGTCTGATTGCCTCACAACAAACATTCTAAAATAATCTTTGGATGCTTTTAGTTTGCTCAAAGTACGACCCAAATCCAGGTATATGGTTATCATTGTAAAGCAGATAAATGTTACTTTTACCCGCTGTGTCAAACCGTTCCTTTTTTGCTAACTGGATTGGTGAATTTAGAAAACTGTCAGTTGTACAACTTTTGATGGGTAACCCAAAGCATAAGCAAAACTATCATCAGTGGCATCCGTGAGGAACTTTTCCGGCCTTGATAACTCTTTCGAATAATAACAACTATCCTGCAGTTAATGCAAATCTTGTTTAGTGCATTTTATTACTAATTCAGAGTTCACTTGATGTTATAGGATTCTACTAATACTCCACTCATTCCAAGGTTTTTTTGTTAAAACAACAGAGGTGTCAATTTGTATTAGATTTCTAATTGGATTTGTCCTACACTTGCAGGAAAAGCCCAGTGAAGACAAAAAGAACCAATGTGTCAGCATCACATGTGCCTCCGATGAAGAAACTGCCACTAGATAGTGCCGACAAGTATGTGTTTGCGTATCAAGCCTAAAAACGTTAATATTTTTGCCGCTCATCCCCATCCCCCAGTTAACAATGCTTAGTATCTTTGGAGGACTTCTAGGTGTATTCTTCTTCAAAATTTGGGAGGAATGAGCTTATTGCTGCACTCCAGCCCAACAGCATCCCTGTGCTAGCCTTGCATTATGTACAGTCATATACATGCAAAATTAGTATGGTATTACCTTTGAACATAATATTATTTTGTCAATTTTGTCATCCCACAGCTTCTTAACACCTTGATTATTTTGTTTCAGGGCGTACTTACTGCTTGATCTTGCTCGGATTGGTCTGGAACTCAACCTGGCTCAAGTGGTGGCGTTATGTGTGGAACAAATGAGAAACAACTGTGTCATCAAGGTAAAGAATTTTAAATCTTGGTGGTTCTCTTTCATTCTGCTAATCCGTAATTTCATTTGTTTTGTTATAGAAGATTCATTGACATTCATTGTAGCATCATGAAGTTTCACTAATTGTACAATTTTCTGTTTACTTCGGATAGGATAAAGGCTTTCTGCTGGAGGTTGAGTTCATTGAAGCCATGCTTAGTGTGAAGCTGTTAGATGTTGATATATACAGCAGTCTGGGTGTTCAGGTCAGTAGCAGTAACAGATGCCGCTGTCCCCATATTAAAAATCAGTGTTCACTCACACAGTGTATGGATGTCACTATCTTACCCAAGAATCTTTGACTATTAGCTGTCAATCAGAGAGTTTTGATTTTGGGACGTTCTCATGTCCACTGCTGCTGCAGGCAAACATGCTCTTGTCCCGAACTTGAGCAAAAAATTCTTTTCAGTAGGTCGGTATCGGCTCAATTATCGCACATCTTTTCCGTTTTATTGCTTTGCCACATTGCATTACGATGCCATTGTGAAACTGTCATTATTCTCAGAATTTGCTATAATATTTTAGACAAGATTGAATGCCATAATGAAATGTGAGGAAGCAGTACTGAATGCTGTGAGACATGGTGACCCTAAGATCATTCAGGTGGGCTGTATCACTTTATGGAACCTTGGAATGCCTCTTCTACAGAAAAACCTACGTAAACACCTGAGAAAACCTCTACAAGTCATCGCAACTGCACTCGAGGATATCAAAAGGTTAGGATAATACTCCTGATCGATGTCTTGGTCAAACTTGTTGAATAAATTGTGAGTGGTTTAATGTTCAGTCTGATTTACCTAAACCATATATCGCATAGTTGAATCCATAATTTGATGTTCAGTGTCTCTGTCTGTTGAAAAAAGTCCTGAGATATAAGGAGTTGTCGTACTAATATCAATGAGCGGTCAACTCCCTTTGTATTACTCTTAGAATTACGGAGATTTTATTTCTTTATAAGTCTATGGTAATACAAAATCAGGTTTTAGTGCTCTTCGAATCATCTAATGAGTTGAGTTTTGTGGGAGTTGAACTTCATAAAAGATTTTTCAGATATTTTTTTCTTCTCTTCATAAAAATCCTCATGCACATATTGACTACCAGCTTGGTTCCATGCCTTGTTATACCGTATTATTGTTATGCTATCCAAGACACCTGGCTACGTTTTTTTCTTATGCTATAATTTTGCTGCCATTTCTGTTGCAGTTTGCTAATGGTTTTGAGATGCCAGATCCACTTGGAACTGGGAAAGTGTGAGGAAGATGTAGAACAAATTGAGGTGGCATTACAGAACTACAAAAAAGCCTTAGCACTCGATGACACAGGCATGTACAGTGAGCGTCTCGAGATGGCTATCAATCGTGTGGAGCTTAGAGCTACCCTATATGACCAACCGGAGAGAGCGGAAGATATAGCAACCATGATCATAGAGCAAGCACAGGCTTCCGACTCGGGTAGCATTAGGATGAAGAGATCTCTGCTAATAAAAGTGGGGCTTGCTCTAGCACCCGATGTCTTTGATATTGCACTGGATAGTGAGAATGAGGCTAAGGCAACTATCAATGTTGAGAAAACCCAGGAGGGAATGATCAAGCAGATGAATGCTAGGGCGCAGCAGTATAAGAAATGCATAGCTAAGATACCGGGACATCTGGAGAGGCTGGGATCAGAGAATGATCTAGACAGGTAAGCTGAGCTAGGATTCTTTCCTCTATACTGTTTCAAATTTTAACATTCCATCTCTCATCTCTGTCAATATGTTTCTCCTAGGAGTTGTATACAACAAAACTACTTGACTCCTCTGGTCATAGATGATTTCCCATCTCTCTCCTGGAGGGTTGTGTGACCTGGGGGTTTAGCCTTCGAGTATTATTTGGATGTTACACAAATAGCTTGATAGCTCGAATTTCGGCGTATGATATCCTACATTTTGAAGCCCCTTCATTTTTAGCTTCCCATGCATTGTGCTTTTATTTTAACCGAAGCATGTATGTTGTCACCATGCTTTCAGCCAACTTTATATGCAGAGGAAATGGTATGATTTGTTCATCTAAACCCATTATTGTTCCCTAAACACCTATGATCCCAACCAACCCACCATATTACTTTGGAGTTATCCCGTGTCAATGATAGCATGAACAACTTAAAACTGAACATACTAGTAACTGTGATTTGCAATCCTTGTTGCAGTTAAAATTCTTCCATCATGTATATCCTTCCTTTCTCACCAGTGGCTGTGAATCATAAATCTGATTGCTGTGGTTTTAGTCGTGATCTGAAATTAGATTACTGGAGGTAAATGAATCATTTTGCTGCTAAATCATCATTTTGGTGGATAATTATTATTTACAATACACTATACATACATACCATATCATATGCAAGGTTATCATGTAAGTCACTATATTATGAGTGCGCAGACCCTAAATCAAAGGGAGTTGTGGCACTATTTTATGTTGATAGCATACATGCCGCCACAACTTCATCCTGATTGGAGTCTGTCACTTGAGACTAAATGCACGATGACTATTATTTGAAAAATAAAAGCGCTGATGCTTAACAAATCAGTCAAGTTTTGCTGCCACACAAATTTCAAGCATCACTGTAAATAATATCATCTGCTTTGCCAACTGCTAAAACATGATTTGCTGAAAAATTTGCAGGTGGTTGATGTTGAATAAAATTTGTGTTTGTTTTAGGGCACATCTATGGTCTGACCTGGCTAAGATAGCTCGTAAACAGCAAGTTTGGGATGTGTGCAGAGTAGCTTGTAAATTCTGTCTGCTTTATGATGATAACAGATGGAGAGTAAGAACTGCTGCAAAATCTGGGTAGGTAAAAACTGTAGAGGCTGATCGAGTAATCTCGGTTCTCTGTTGATGACCTTGGCAATTGATCGTAACCTCAAATGAACTGTCGGTCTTTCGGAACCCTCTGTAAAATATTGATGACAAATTTCTACCATATGTATTGGTTGGTAGGCATATTATTTCCTTCCTATAAGTATAAGTATAAGTATAAGTTGTTCAATGCAAACAGACAAGAATGATGTACTTGACTTAGCTAGAAGGGTGTGCACTGTGCAATACTTTCCTGCTGATATGAGGGGACTACACATAGTGTCATTTCAAGTATGTCAATGTGGAAAGGCCAAAGTGTTAGAAGTACCTCTAACAAGGTGGCCTGGTTGCTGAAGCTGTTCAGGAGCTAAAACAAGTTTAGGTATTACACAGCTAGTCTAGGGTATATTCTAGCTCATTTTTGAGTTACTGCTCACCATTTATTTTAGTACAACAATTGATATCAAGAAAAATAAACGGTGAGTTCGAAATCAACATTGACATTTGTTTTTGCAAGCTTACGACACAAATGAGCATTCCTTAAATATTATTCATTGTGATGCTGGCAATATACATTATGCTGTTTCTGTCTGTGTCTTTGTTTTTTAGTACCATCTGGTAACATGTTGGGTTGTAACTGTAGCCTAGGAAGGAGGATGACAGTAGACTGTACAGCCTCTGCAATAAGGCTCAACCATTTTTCATATTTCAGGGCGTGTTTTTGACCAGCTGTACCTGCACAGTAAAACCATAAACAAGAGGGTGTTTCAACAAGTGAAAAGAGGTTTTGGAGAGGCGATTTGACTTTTTGTAGCTTTGGATGGCAATTTAGTGCGATTTTCCTTAAATATTGCAAGTGATAGAGGATACTGAATCCATCTGGTTAGAGCAGTGGATTTATGTTAAAAACCTCATGTGGGTGGCCGAGCCTGTTGATGGTTTTTTGTCAAGTCTCCCGCTGGGTGCGATCACGGGCTGTACTTTCCACCACGGTGGCCATTCGGCAAAAAGCAAAACACACAATATTGTCTCCTTTGCCAGCTTTTGTATTGGTGATATGATTTCCGCAACATTTCTACATTGCTCAAATGCTACTCGCTTCAAATGCACTGGCACGTGACGAAATTAATAATGCTTTAGGCAAGGCATTTTTGATCAAAATTTTACCTCATGCTTAGGTATGAGAAAAGTTTTAAGTTGCATTTATACATTGATTTCATTGACATTATTGCTAAGCAGACAGTTTTTGTCACATCACAGGCGAAATAAAACAGCTAAAGACAAAGACGATGGAGCCGAAGAAAGGAAGAGTCGGCCCACAACACCAGCCACTCAGAAAGATCCTGTCAGCAGTCTCTTGGAGACAGATACAATGAGGATGCTTGCTGAGGTATGAAGTTTATTAGATACTACTGTTGTAGGTTTTTCTCTTCTATAGGTGTATTAAAATCCTCCAAACCATTACCATCATTATAATTTACCTTTGCCTGGTGACCTTGTATTAAGGTTGAGAGCTTCCATGCTATAAGTCCTAGCAACTCACTATAAAGATATGTGCTGAAGTTATGCTGCCAAAGTCATTGTACTTGTTATCATACGGTTGGTCGGTATTCTCCATTGTAGGTTTTCAAAGGTAATCAGTGCTCAACAGACTGATTTGTATATGAGAAATTCTAATTGCTCCATAAAACGAGATTGATAATTATTTGTCAAAATGTAATTTTGTTTCAGGTGCACTTCATCAATGCTGAAGCTCTTATCCATCTGCTGAGAACTGAGGGAGTTGAGTTAAACGATGAGCCTGTAGCACCACAAGACACTAGCAAGAGACCTAAAGGATATGTACCTAAGAAGCCTGAGGAGATGGCCGACTGGATTGCGTACAGAGAGTGGATTAAGGATATCAATCAGGAATCTGTCAACAGCTTTCTTAGAGCCACTGCGATTGGTGAGTGATAAGTGGTGTAATGAACATGTAAGTCTTAACCTCTACGGCTCTCGAGCGGTGTACTGTGCAAAGTTACTGTATTGGTTATAGGAATTTTGCTTAGGAGAACCCCTAAAGCCAATGGTGAGATCATGGTTTTTAAGTAAATATCCAACTCATTGCGGAAAAGCAGAGATATTTGGAATTTTTATCCACCAAACACCGCATAGCAATTTCATGGTAAACCATACACATCTCTGCATCTCAATCTTGAAGAAATGATAAGAACAGTGTTGCTGTTATACGGTCTGCTCATATTGTTACTGATGTGATATCATAGATATGTAATTTCATTATTGTTGTTGACATCAATCAGTAAGTGTGTTTGATATATTACAGGTAAGGATTTGAAGGAGACATGGATTGTTGTTAATGCTGCCACTTATTTCTGGAACTACAATAACCACATGATTACACAGAATAAACACAGAGATATATACGGTCAGCTACAGATAATACTGGACGGTCTCAAGAAAGCTGGGCATGATGGGTGAGCGATTGTTTGAGCCCTCCATATTCGTAAAAGCCAATAACTAGTACAATATATATGTACTGCTCTTTAAAGATAACCTGATTACTAGATATAGGAATGGTGATCAGATGGAGATATAGAATTTAACAATAACAATAACAAGGCTTTTTCTGATTTAGTCTGTGGATGAAGATGGTTTAGCTTTGACTTTATTTATTGTAGAGCAACAACGCTCTTAGTCCATATCTGTGTGGCTCTAGCACAAGGATACATCCAACCATGGCTTCCTCCAAAACGTCCTAAAGAACCCATCTATCCCAAAGGTCGTGACCCCAATGATGATGAAGAGGATGAGGGACCCGCTGCCGTGAAATCTCCGAAAGGCAAGAAGGTGCCAGCCAATGTGGCTGCAGCTAAAGCCAGAATCCCTGAGGTCACAATCAGCCCCGATGCTCAACCTGATCTCAAGAAAGCATTGGAGGTAACATGCTGCTACCAAATTATTGTTGTAGCATATCAGCTTATTTCACAGCCGAGAATGTATTTTTGTACATCACAGTTGTTTGCAGTCTGATGGAGAGTAGCGGCTTTTTGTTGATTACTTGTAGCTTCTAAATCATGATTACCATTGAATTGTTAATTAGCCAGAAGAAGCGGATGATGTACATGTACTATGTGAACAAGAGATATCTGATTTAGGCTATGCTCTTCAGGTATACCAATTTTTGAAATACTATTATTTTGACCTCCGAAGTAGAAGTATCATTATTGTACATGTAGAATAGGGAGTTGCCCTCTAAATGTCAACGAGCAGACATATTGTGAACTCATGCACAGTTGTCAGAGTTATAATTGAAATGACATTGTTGTTAACCCTCACTCACACTTTGCATGCAATACCTCCACTCAAGTCATCAACACAATGTGACAAATGAGAGTATAATTGCACATTTTATGAGCTTTATACAATATTGTGTTAACTCCTACCATTTTATGCGCTTAATACCAGGTTATTGAGTATGCCATGAAAGTTACTAACGGTAGCAACCCTACAGACGTGGTACCTCTAGCAGTCAGGTACCCTATGCTTCAGATGTGGGTACTTATCAAGCAACTTCTACAGCAGCAGATCAACAAAACCCTGGGTACAGCTTCAACAGGCGAAGAAGAGGTTTGTAGAATTACTACCCACACGTTATGCCGCTCCTTTTTTATCACAATTGATCAGCTTCCTCACTATATAAGCTTGCATGCACAATTATTTTTACCTCCATTGGCATGAACATGTTTCAAACATTAGCAACAATTGACTGTGTTAAAAATCTAAGCGCATGAGTATGCTGGCCTATCATGCTGCCTCAATACACTTTGTGAAGATAGTCTGCCATGCAATAAGAGTGCGACATCTGATTTGTATGTGTATGATTACATTTGAATATTACTTGTTATATGTTTGTCACATATATCAGGATGAACCACCCGTTAAGCAATATGTGGTCTCTCATCTACAAGGGGTAATGTATTTAACTGTCCATCCTATGTAACCTTTATTTCTTGTTCCAATCTTTCTGTTGTCAATTAAATTTCCATTGGCTGGTTCTTGTGAAGCAAAACATAAAAGTCTTACTAAATTTGAAAATTGTTCAACAGAAAATCAAATAATTAATTAAGCAAATCTAAATCGGCATCTGGCTTCCATCGCTTCCAACTGTAGTTGTTGATTTGTCGATTGTGTAATAAATCGTTAGATGTTTTCTGTTCGTTTTTCTCATGATAACCTCTTTGTATCTAGCTAGTTCCATTAATAATAGGTAAAGCCAAAGATTGCAAGTATCCTAGTCCATTAGTTGCTAACCCAGAAATTTCCCTGGTAATGGTAATCTTATTGTATGGTCATCTGAACTAAATATATTTTTATACATACTGAGTCCGTATTACCTTAGTAACACACCAGACATACCTTCAAAAATCAGTTGTTCCCTCTCCTACACAATTAAAAGACAACTTGAGGCTCCTAACCATTGATTCCTGATTAAGAACTCTCTGCTAAGGTTAGACGTGGAATGTAGTTACTGTTTGTCTCCTGTCTTTGTAGGGTGTTAGCGAAGGACAGAACCCGATGACTCGCGCTCAAGTAGCTGTCGATATGCTCTGTCTCAGCGTCAATGGTATATTTGAATTCAAGGAGGGACCTACCCTGGAAGAGGTAACACAAACTGTTGTTAGTGTCTAACTATCAGGATCAACATGTCAGTTGTCTGACACAACATGTATCTTTTATCATAAGTGATCCATTGATGGCAGTATGGACAAAAACATTAAAAAGCCTGCTATGAAACTTAAGCATAAGTTTTAATTTTGCACACAGGCAGCAGTGATGACAGAGAACTGTGTATGGACGGATTCATTGATAGAGTTACAGTTATGGACGAGGCTCTCAGCGTTTGCTCGATTTGTTCACGATCATCAGATAGTGCTCAAGTGTACGGGTAAAGCTCTAGGATTCGCTGATCTGAATACTCTTACTGCTGCTCCAAAACCGTCGGTGACTGGAACAGGAACAGCTAGCAAAGCTGACAGCAGAGCTAAAATGTAAGTCAGGATATTTTTTCTTTGCTTTGCATGTCTAGATACTGCGTAGATATCTATCTTACTTGC
>ERZ1740056.181-NODE-181-length-10480-cov-6.183981_pt1 | contig 10480 bp, 5 predicted proteins | sample MGYA00581746_ERZ1740056 | MGnify/ENA primary metagenome ERZ1740056 (study PRJEB43018, sample SAMN04849745) | marine metagenome | isolation source: floating plastic debris | place: Pacific Ocean | collected 2008-09-01 | study: EMG produced TPA metagenomics assembly...
ACCAATTCAGTAGAAATGTTATCATCCTATTACACATCAAATGTGCATAAGAGGGAGCTGGGGTATTAGGAGTTGGAACTATGCAATGGGATGTTAAAAGACACAATACAGTTGTAGAAGTAGTCACTAGGAAATGCTACCTGACAAGTGCTATACAGAAAGGAAGCTATTTTTGTCATAGATGACCATCATAGTGATCTAAAAGCTGCCATATACGTTTTTATCCAAACATGGGTGGTTTTAAATTTCAAAACCCAAGATAACCAAGTCTAAATTTCGATAGTAATTGGCGAAGTAGAATAAAGATTTAAATCTAACGGAAATAGGAGTTGCCTCCACAAGTTGCAAAAAGGATTAACATGACAGAATGCAAGATTGAGGCTTGGACAGGACTTGCAGATGAAAAAATCTTCACAAGACAAACGAATTAACCAACACATTGGATAGTTAGTCCACTATTTACGGGCCCCAGTAGGAAAGAGAGATATAATATGAGAGAAGACAACACATAAAAGGGCAGACAACTCATGCTCTTAAACAAAAAATGATGAATTTTTACAGGGTTAACTCCCTGGTTGTAGGATATTTATATGAGTAGCGTGGAAGCATGAGCGAAAGCCGATCATCCGCAAAGCATCCCACTTTAATTCAAAATCAAAATATTTTATGCAGAGTATTTCCTTTAAAATTAAGGTTGAACAGGAATAGAGTATGAGACTAACCGAAGCTTTATATTATAAATTTGTAACTCAAAACATGCTACATGTATTTAGAAACAAATCTTTTCAGAAGTATAAACCGCATGTGTAAGCCAGCCAACCGCCAGGCTGAAAGCAAGCTTTATATAAATGTAAATAAGGTCAGCACTGAATGTATTAATTGAGATTTGACCGGGGAGACAGCGACATTAGAATTGATATAAATATTAATGGTTGATGAACAAGACACTGACCTACGTAACTTGGTGTGTGTTGGCTGGCATCATAACCATAAACTATAAACAAGACAGACACACATCCGTATGAATAAAAAGAAATCTAGCCTTCTAGTAGGTGTGAATAGTAAGTTTCCCGCACCTTTTATAACACAGCTTAATCATGAGCTGCGCTTTTATGGAAACTGTCAGGGTTCAGAGTAGACGAAAAACATAGAGGAATTCAAATCATTTTTGTGCAGACAGCAATTTACAAATCTGGCAATAATCTAGCATAATCTACGCAGATATAAATTTTTAATGATATAACCATTATATGTATAGGTGAAGGAATCTTTGTAATGCAATGATGGGCTATAATTTTAACCAATCAAACCTGCCCATACAACATCAAACACCTAACACCATGACCTAGCACTTGACATATAATCACATTCGCTTCCAATTGGCTGTCGGACAAAGATAGTAAGAGTATTTGGCGTGCAAATCACCAATACTACTACGCCCCCTACTACCAATCTAACATAACTGATTGACGAATTTGGTGGTAGTGGTGGAAGTGGCAGAGTTTTGAGCAAGTACCTGACTATTATCATCGTAGTAGTTGACGTTGTCAACATTGTTACTGAGTAACTGAATTCTGGGCATTGTGGTTGTTACGGTGGGTTGCTGTAGATCACCGTTAACAGCCGACCCATTCACCCCATTACTGTACATTTGATATGTGGGGCTGGCAAGCTGAGCTAAATAATTGAAAATCTTCAGTGAATATGCATAAATAGAAGTAGTGTCATAATACAAGACTGGCTTCACATGGCACCATTTTACAAATCATTAAGAAAAAAACTATTACGCCTATATAATATCGTCAGAACTTGATCATCAAGATCTGCTATGCATGGATGTAAAACAAAATGTTGATGACTATTTTGGGAAGCTCTAGATTTGAGATACTTACAAGAAACGGGGACGTATGCAGGTTGTTGAGGAGCGTAGGCTAGTTGTTGGTAGCCAGCAGCTGCTGCAGCAGGGTTAAACATCGGTATTCCAGCCTTGGCTGTGTCTAATGCAGGTCTCTTTAGAGGAACTGGACCCATTCCTGGCATACCCATTGGAGGCTACAAAATTACACAATTCAAAACTGAAGTGACAATTGAAGCTAATTTTAGCTTGCAATGCTCCTATAAGTGACATGTCAATCCTATCCTATCCTAAAAACCCTACAGAGACTGGTAGTGCATTTTGTTTTATGTAAGTTTGATAGCGGCATTATAGCTGGCTGGATGGCTGCATGGATGCTTTTGGATCATGTCATAACTCAATCAAGCAAGCATTGTCTCACAAACATAGTGATGGTCAAATAACCGATTGGTGAACATTGATATAATATGACACAGTGCTGATGAGCCATGCTATTAGTTTGCACATTGGTAGTAATCATAAACCGTAAACAATGATTATTGGATGTTTTACAGCTTTGATAAAAGTATCATGCTCAAGCAGGCCTGGCCATTTCTACATGTATAAACAAATTACCCATTTGGCGTCCCTGGGTGGCATCAAGTTAGTGATGGTATTACCATCAAGACCAGTGATTTCTAGAAGCATGTTTGTATGCCAAGCAAAAATAGTGGGAAGGTGGCCAGGTCAGGCAGCTTCTTGGCAATAGCGTATCAGACAAATCAGGTGACTGAAAGCAGCATTTACTTTAGCAGCTAAGTTGCAATCCGTAATCGAGGAAACTTTGTAACCGTTGAGTTTTGACCCTTCAAATAGTTATAGGGTAGGCGCAGGGCAGGCATAGCAAGTATATTTGGTTTGGGATTGTAACGCAATAAAATTATTACAATGAAAGCCACTAGCTCATCAAAAGAGTAAGAGTTGTTGAAATCATAGATTGGAATAATCTCACATTGACAAGAGCATTTCTGGCAAAGTGAAAGGCACGATCTTGGCATTAGATTAATATCGAACAGAAACAAAGAGTAAGAGCAAAGTTTTCAGCCCATAGTTTGGTTTGCCAGCTGAGCATCACACTACATCATAAGCTTGCTATCAGAAACCGAAAATGACTGACACACATGTGCAAGTAGCCACCTGATGAATTATTGACAACCCACCCCAGCATAGCCCATGAATCCCAAAGATTGTAAATGATATTAAATTTTGGTCATTTGATCAGGGTCAGAAATGCCATGAATATAAGTATCTGCTTCAAAGGTTCTGCCTTTGCCACCTGCAGTGCAATGTGTTCTCAGCATTAACCAGGTTGATTTAGTACCAATCCAAAATCCCTAAACTTAGCAAGACAGTGTGTTCCAGCTGTTTCAGTGTGCAAATGTATGAAAGCAAAGAAGCAGAACCCCATTCATAACATTAAAGATACATACACAACTAGCAGGGAAAGAAAAGTCAGTCAGCCAATCTCTAAAAGTGGGGCATGGCAGCTGCTAGCTGGTGGGGTTGTGTTATTTTTCAGTAATAGCAGTTTTGGGACAGCAGGATTGGGCCGGTTGATGAGTAGTTGTACAAGAATGATAAGATGTACCAGTATTAGTTCATCCTCTCTTCCTCTTTTCTTGGCCTGAGCTTGACCAAGCGAAGCAGCGGCAGCATCCTGTGAAGCAGTTGAAGCAGTGGCAACATGTAGCCCTCCAACAGAAGCCGTGTTCCCTGTGGCTGATGTGGGTAGTGCTTGGTAGCCTGCAAGCCCAGCTAGTCCGGTAGCACCAGCAGTAAGGGCAGCACCACCGCCGAGCGTAGCTGCCTGGAGAGCAGCATTTTGTGCATACAGAGCACTCATACCGGCTTGTGACACCTGAGGATTCATGGCAGCAACTGTAGCGGCACTGGCGGCTTGACCTTGACCTAGTCCAAGCAGCTGTTGTGGCTATAAGTGTTCAATTAATGTCCGAGTGAGATTGGTGTTGGCCATTGGTGTTGGTAATGTCATATTGTGAATGGTGTTGGGTTGATTTATTGGTGGATGGCGGTTGTGGTTGCGTTGGCATGGTATTGGCAGAGAGCAATGAGCCAGTAGTAGCAGGTAGTAGGCAATAGTAGCGGTGGCCATGTTTATGTAATATTACAGCCATCGGACCACAGCACATATTGGTAGTGATGATGTCATCGTCAACGACAGCAGTGTCAATCATTCAGTTGCGGCGGCAGCACAGGCAGCAGCCATCAGAGGCAGCAGTTGGTAGCAGCACAGCAGCATGTAGCAGTGTTTAAGTTTAACCAATGATTGTTTGGTGGTCACAGAGAGAGATAGATGGTGGTAGTTTGCGGCGGTAACACAACGTAGTTCGTGTGGTTTTATGGTCAGTAGGTAGGAAGCAGCCAAATAAAAAGAGAAAAAATACGGCACCCAGTTAATTAAAGATTTTTTGGTTTGTCTCGAATGCAAGATTTTATCTGCAGTTTTGCAGTCAACTCATAGCAAGAAAACATGCATGCACTAACGTAAAATCCACAGTAAGTAGCCTTCCATGGACCAGGCCAGTGGATGTAGACCATAGCTTCGTGCCCAGAAGATAACCACCAGTATTTTCAATCTTTTTAAATAGTTTTGTTTTCCTCAAAATTAAGATTACTCAACCTTTATGTCTATTCCACTGTCTTGGCCATAAAAGTTGGAAACGACATTACATATTCAGCGACACAAACCACAGGAACTAATGAGGCAAAAACTTTTCAATTGATTTAATGACACTGTAAAGATTAGATATCAACTCTGTATGTTTCTGTGATTTGTGACACTTGTGACAGGTGAATTTTTAGACAATTCTAGCCCGCCAAAATTAATAGCTTGATTGATAGCACACAAAATTCTAACACAAAAAACTCGACTCTACAGTGAGCTTTGATGCTTGCTTGGAGCAGCTGCCTGAGCACAATAGCATCCAATCACTCTCAAACACGTTCAAGCCAAAAGAATAACCCGAATAGTTCTTTGATGACACGATAAAGCAGCAAGTGAACAGTTATTAGTGGAATTTGATTGTACTTGAGACCACCAGTACATGAGCAAACTCATTTTCTACACAGCAAGTGCCACATTTAAGCCACTCAACAGTGACAGTTACAGTGATTGGCCAGCGTTAACTTGAAACAGTTACAGTGATCGGCCATCGAAAACTTGGAACATGACCCAGAAAATTGTCATTTCTGATGCTACCTAGCAGCCAGCATGGAAATAGGGGTGCAGCAGCCTAAGAGAGCCAAGCTTATTGTTGTTTAGAGTTGTGTGTGCTACCACATTGTTGTAGTGGAAAAAAATAAAGATCAGGTGTTATAACCTGGGTTTTTATAAGCTGCCAGCCATTGCATCAAGCCTAAAATTGCATAATACCACAAGCTAATGAGGCTGGGTACACGGGGCAGATCAGCGTCACTGTGACATCATAATGACATCATCACAGCTGTGAGCAAACCCTGAAAGGAGCAAACAGCCTATGTATGTAAAGTGAAAATTGCGAAGACAAGCAATGGTTTATTAACATGGCAAGTTTATGCAATTTAACTCAACTTGAAATCTGTCTGAAGGGAAAGATCAAGGCAAACTACCTCTTGCTAGAGTTGGTATAACAGAAGAATGTATGTGACTTTAAATTTGAAAACATGTGGAATCTGCGGATGTCTTCGAAATTTTCACATAATGATTGTAAATAGTCTGAGGTATAAGATGAGCTAAAAGCTGTAATGTATGGGTGTCAAGTTTGTTCAGCTAGGTCAGCCATCTAAAAGGAGAAATGTTATTATTAGTAGCTCCCCACTTCCCAAACCATTCTATAAAAGCCTACAACCTTGTTAGATTTCTCAGTTATTCATCATTCCATCATTTAAAATTATGGTATTCAAATGATTCCATGATTGTATGGAGAAAGGCTTAATTTAAAATTTGGAGTTGTGTGTATTCATTTTGTGTGGAGGCAACTCTACTAGTAAAAGCCTTATGTGACAACAATCTACACAGCGTGAAGTTACTGCAAACAAGAGGTTGAAACACACAACAACAGACACCACCATAACGTTGGCTATTAAAAAACCCGGAAATTGTGCGATTCTAAAGGCAGCAAGTGAGGCCACACCAACAAATGAGCAAAGTGAGACAATAAACTGTGTCTAAAGCAGAGATACTACATTGCAAAATAACCAAACATTATGTAGGTGCACATATAAAGAGAAAACTGGAACTGGATATTGACAACAACATCAGATATTTGAGGCTTCCTTTTCTGGTGACCATAAATTTTTTTGAGTGTTAATGTACTCGTGTGTGTTTTAAAAGGAAGCCTCAAAGACCTGTTGTTCTCGTCTGGCTACAATATGAAGTTGGCATAGAATACTGCAAAGCTCTAGATTCTGCACAAGACTACAAGACAGTTATTACAAAGGGATAAATAAAAAAGAGTTACAAACTACATTGAGCAAAAGTTGAAAGTTACCAGCTCATCATCACTGCCACTTAAACATTTGAAATGGAGATTACTTTTTCATGATTCTATATGGTGAAGCCAATGATGTGTCTATTTTCAGCAAATGGCGGCTTTGAGGCAGTGGCTGAGTCAGCAAATTTCAACTTTCAAATACAAAGGTGAAGGGGAAAAATAGAAAAAAAGATTACTCTACTTTTAGAATAATGAGTCTCTCTCTATATTGGGTTAAGTGTCACGTCACAACGGGGGGACGATAAGGGAAAAGTTAAAATGGGTGTACAACAAGCAAACAGGGGTTCAAGTCGTTATAATAATATTGTTTTGCGGTGGGTTTGATTAAGGCAGCAGGGGCATATTAACTCAAGTATATATATTTTTGGTGGGCGGGTGTTAACTGCCTCATTATCCGAGGCGGAAAGAGAGAATTGGATTAATTTGATTAGCTAAAAGTAGAGAGTATTACTATGAGTACTAGTAGTATTATTACAGAGATGAGATGATAGAGTTGACTACCGTACCGTGGTGGGCGGTTGGTGCTGCAAAGCAGCGACAGCAAGCACCTGGCTAAGAGCCTGCTGAGCGGCGTGCGTGTTTGCCTGGTTGGCGGCGGCTAGGGCCGCTCTGTTCTGGTTGACTTTAGCTAGCAGTTTAGTGGTAGGGTGGTAATATTTGCAATGTTCCCTCGTACATTTTCCTTTGACGAAATCCATGCATACCACTGCTAGGTCCTCCTCAGTCAATACATAATCGGGAGGGTGGGCCTTTTCGCATTCACTATCTGGGATGGAACATTTCCCCTCTTTACAGTAGTCCGGACAAACCTAAACATGGACTTACTATTAACTACAAGCTACACCAAGTAATAAAACAGGGAACGCCCGCCGCATGGCTCTCTCTAATCAACTTGTTTTTTTTTTCATACCAATTGGGCTTTAGATCTCATACCAAACCAATTTTGATTAAATTATTGTTTGGTGAGACAACTCCGAATTACTTGGTGTGTTTGATGACCTTGACCTTTGGGAATAGGAAGCCAATAGAAAGAGAGAGCCACGCGAGGAAAGTAAGGTGTAATAAGCAGGGCAACACAACAACATCTACTATTATGTAATAAAGTTAATGTACACAATTATAGTAGAGTAGTACAGGGAATAGAAAACAATGCTACAGGGGTAGGGGGGATAAATCAAAACGCTATGACTATACAACATTAGATAAAGAACAGAGAGGGTCAATAAAAGTAATAATTCTCCCCAAGCTTTTCAAGTGTGTTACAGCTTTTTTGCTTTACATTCATTGCAGAATCTGAGTAGGGGACCTCCTTCTATTGACAAGTTTGTTGACTTCGTTTGTGATTTGAAGGAATTCTCAAACTCTAAATTTTCAGTGCAAATCAGTATCAAGGGTCAGCCAATCAAATATTTATAGCCAATGAATTGGAAAACAATTACAAGTTTCTTCAAATAGGCCTCCAAATCTCCTGGTACTTCCAATCAAAGGAGCTCCACTGGAGCAACAAGAGTGCAAGTATTGTTCAAAATTTCTGTTATTATTGATGAGCTTGGGATCCATTGAGAATACTTTTTCATTTGCGAACAACTGTTTGACACAAGATGTTCTTACACAAGGGACAAATATATTGAAAGCTTTGGCACAATGAAAAGGAAAGTTTTGTTTGATTTTTTTCTGACTATAACACGGATGGCAAGGGCGGTGTGCAAAGGCATAGCTTATTTACAATATGGACAACACTATAATAAAGGTCTGGTGCAAAGACAGTAGTACATTAATAGAAACGTTATTTTTTGGCGGTGTGGATTTGACAAAATGAAAATACTTAGACTGAAAAATAGCAAATTGTGCGGGTCATTGTAAGCTTGGGTTTGTTTAGCCTGCTTAGAATCTCTATTTTCTTATGAAACTGGCTGTCTTCCTTTTTGAGTGCTGAACTTTATGGCGGCCACCCTCTCCAAATATTTGGTCCATGATTATGAGCAAGTTTGTTTTGTAAAAGTTTTATCCATTGAAAATAACCCTCCAAGACAAGGGGCCGGCCTTAACACATTACCAAAGACATATTTCCCACATAATTATCGAAAAGATTCAGAAAATATATTCAGACGCTCAAGTAATTCTACCCACCAATTTTGAGGTTTGACTTGTGTGATGTTATGTCGTAACTTAGATTTAGCAGGTGTGCGGCGGCAGATAATAGATGTTGTGTGTGGGTTGTTATTTATGCTAGCATGTAGGATAGCAAACAGCTAGGCTGGGCAGGAATAAAAAGCTGGCTGGTTGGCTTGCTAGCTCATTGCACTGAGAGTAGTTGTATGCCGGAAACCCATTTAAATTATCCTTTACTAAACACGCTCCCTGTCCATGATTGTGGTAAGACACAAGGCAGTAGTTCCAACACGGTTTACTTGCAAAGAGGCAGCAAAGTAGCGGCAAGGGCAGTATTGACAGCATCTACGTTGGGGGTAGGGAGTAACAATTATGTTTATATGACCCTGGCAGTGGCAGCGAGAGCGGCAGCGTTTTGCTACAGACAGCAGCAAAGTGGGACAGACAGCAGTTTGATAATAATTATAAACACTAAGCAGACTAAACCTAGCGTTAAATAGACTGGCGGCAGGGCGACAATGCCAAAACAATAGTTACACAACAGAGCAGTAGTAACAGTAGTAGAGTACTAGGAAGGATTTTCTCCTCTTGCTAGTAAGTGGGAATATAAAGTCGGAATACCTAGCTAGTGCTAGAGCAAACCAAAAATTTGCTTAGTTTTCTAAGCAGAATTCTACGTGGTTTTAATATAAAACAGCTTCTAGAACACTAAAGAACTAGAATAGAACACAGTGAATTTCAATATCAAATAGCAGCTGTAGTATTCACATAAGAATTTAACATGAAACTGAACAACAAGCGTTGTTTGAAACTGACACAGTTTTTCAGAGGCTGATGACATGGTTTGGTCCCTGCAACATTATCTAGAATCAATGATCTAGGATCTAGATCTCGAATCTAGATCTAAAATATCTAGAATCTAGATCTAGATTAACATTGTCATATGGTAGAAGACATCTAGCCAGAGAAAGGCAATCTCTTTCATTTCTGCTACACAAACTGAAAGTATACAATTCATCTAGCGCGGTAGAAGACACAGCCAATCATACCATTACCCAAAAGTTAAAAGTAGAGAAATGGGAAGTTGCCTTTCCCTAGTAAGCACACATTTTTATTTACAATTGCTCTCACATTCTATAAGCTACAGTAGAATAGAAAAAAAACAACTACCAGCTAATGGATGAAGTTAAGACTGAGAAACATACCTCTAATCTGTCTGCACGAGGGGCTTTTTGTCCGTTCATAGTTGGCGTTGAGTTTGACGCTGAGGATGTGCTAGGAATTTGGGCTAAAGCTGCAAAACATATCAGAACACATAAACATCCTGTTTCATTTTTTATCATATTTAATATCAAGTAGCCAATATTATATCAGCATCAGCTATCATTGTCAGGGAGAATAAGCTACAACAGAACTTTTCTGGCTTTCTCGGCATATTTCCACTTTGGGTCAAGCTTGCCATGGATACAGTTATGATCAAAAAAACTGAAACTAAGGCAAGGACGATGCCAATGTAATGAATGTCAGCCAAACGATCTACATTGCAATACAACCATCAAACTATAAAGCAAGGTAACCATGCAATGTTTCTTTTGAAAACAGTAACCAAGGTTTGGGTAGCCATAGCGGTAGCCATATTTGCTGAATGAACAACGGAAAAACGAGAAAACGAGCCATATTTATGTAGAGCAGCATGGCATTAGTACTGAAACTGAGGTACCATATCATCTCCAGCTGAGGAGTTAATAAAAATAATAAGTTTGAAGTTATATTCGAAAGTAGTAGTGTACTTGGGGCCTTCTCTCGGGTCAGTATTCGAACAGCTTAGCAATTTTTAGTGTCTGGTGCGATACAAAATCACACCTCAAAAAGGAGCTAAGCTCATGCACTATACATTCTGTAACTATGGTTTCATGAGAACTGTCAAAAATGAGATCGTTGCCGGTGTCGATGGACTCAATGAGGTTTCCTAACATCACAA
>ERZ1740056.182-NODE-182-length-10477-cov-9.059777_pt1 | contig 10477 bp, 2 predicted proteins | sample MGYA00581746_ERZ1740056 | MGnify/ENA primary metagenome ERZ1740056 (study PRJEB43018, sample SAMN04849745) | marine metagenome | isolation source: floating plastic debris | place: Pacific Ocean | collected 2008-09-01 | study: EMG produced TPA metagenomics assembly...
GCTTGTAGTTTGTATAAAATAAGGGCTTTAGGGCACTCTCCCGGAAGTGATTTTTCCAGATTTTGTATAAAGCTTATTAAAGAGAAGCTACGGGTGTCTAAACTTGAGGTCTCTCTGCTACATGTATTGTTTGTGGAAAGAGCGGGTTCTGTATTGTATTCTACTTAAAATAGCAACCTACATACAAAGGCTGCAGGCCAAGCAGAGGCGCTCTTTATGCTTTACGTTACGCAAAGCCTAATGCTCACGCTTCCAATGCACACAAATTCATTATGGCAGCAGTAAGTTGACTCATTGGAAAATAAGAAGTGTGATATGTGAAGTGGAATGCGCTTCATTGTGCAATAACTCTTCACCTGAAGCAACTCCTTGCCTGAAGATAGGAGTTGTTTGAAATTTCGTTTGGAAGATGCCAAGGTACACTACGTCATTTTGCACAGGTCAAAAGTACGTATGTTGAACCGGAAACGTGTCCTTATGTAACTGCTGAATGTGAGATTTCATCTAAAGGATACATCTCATTTGCATTTCTAGGTGACTAATTATTGTTCATAAAAGACTTGACCAGCACTTCGAATTTGCCACAGTTACGGCCCATGAAGTGTAATCAAGCCATCTAATTGTTTTATCTCCTTTGCTCTCATACTATTATTACCGATATATTGATAATGTGTAATTTGCAGGTAAAAAGACAAAGATTTTCCATTTTATAGCATCCTTGTTCTGTTTTCCTTTTATAGGGATACTGAGCGTTGTGACACACTTATGGATGCTCTATGATTTCTTGCCAGCAATAAAAATACCGAAAAGTGTTCGGGGCCTACACTATCAACTCACCATAGTAAATCTTCTGGTGGTCGTTTTATTTTTCATTGGTGCTGCTACGCACTTCGAGCAAAGGTTTGTTTTATTGCACTGGAAAAAAGAAAATTTTGGGGCAAAAGTTCATTTCACCACAAGATTGTCACATGATTCGCCATCTGTCATAATCCAATTTCATGAGTGAGGTTTAGCTACTCTTCAAGAATTGCTAGCTTTGGTTTAAGAAAATAACTTGGTGACATAAAGTTGGTTGCATTTAGGTATACTAAAATGTACATTAAGGCAATAACCGGCACCAGCAATGGTTTTTCTCCTAATTCAAACTCCATTTTATGTTTTGTGTGGTAATTTTTACTGCTATCTAGCTAATCACAATCTTGTGTGTGGGTGCTCAAAAGAATGATTATGTATTGGACTAGATTTATGGGTCTGAGACTGGGCTCTTAGTGTAGGAGACTACCTGTCTGTGTATGATACTTGATAATTTGTTGTATTTTGTATAGGATTTTTTTCAAAGAAACTTGATTGCGATGAATTGAACACTGGCTATTGCAGACCATTCCTTAAATTTGTTTGTTTGGTCATGCTGAAAGCGAAGATTGCTTCTTATCGTTCTACACAAAACAATTCTGAAGCATATTCATGAAGTACTAATGATGATGTTGTTATAGTTAGCTGTAAGCTATCAATTGTCAAGTGATCGATCTACCTTATGTACATGAGCATGTACATACTTACACGTTTATTTTGTTTCAGATGGATATTTGGTCCATTTATGTGTAAGTTCTATGTGTTTTGGTGCAAGTTTACTCCAATAGCTGCAGCCAGCATGCTTGCCGTGACACTTTATGCTGAATATCAACAAGCAACACAGCCGGGTTTGTTATCTCCATCAAAATTTGAGCGCTGTCAGCAGATCTTGTCCCCAACTTCATACTTTTGAGATATTATAATTGTAGTCAATACTTTACCTCCGTGTACATGGTGTAGTACGGGTACATGGATGTGTATTGTATTATCTCATCTGAAAGTTCTCAAGTGCTGTTTTTTTATGACTGGCCGTTCTGTTGTTTTGATGAAATCCGATACAATTTGAGTTTTTTGTGTTGTGTATGAACCTACAAGTATATAGGGGCACCTGCTGTTATCAATTAATCTCGGCATTTTGCACTCTGTGATCACACTGTTACCTCAATGCAAAGATCATAAATACTGCATTGCTACATGTAACAGTAGGAGCTTCTAGACAGCTGTGTCGGCTGGGACATATACCCAAGCTTCTAAGCTGTTTATTTATGTATTATCATCGAAAAACTATTTCATTTCATAATACATGGTTGTATGTTTTGCAGAATTGAAAGATGCATCATATAAAATACACTCCCTGTTGGCTTGGTGTTATGGACTTCTCTGGGGATATGGGGCTTTGATGTGGGCTCAGTAAGTTTCTTTCTATTCAGTATGATTGCAAATCAATTACTGTGTTCTCTTACTAACACCACTAATGTTATCATCAAGGTACGTCATTGCATGTATTGAAAATATTAGTAAGATGTATCGAAATGGGTACTTGTCTTGTACCATACTATGTAACAACATTATAGCCTGATAGAAGTTAACATGAATACTTCTTCCCTCGTGGTTGTAGATATGGACAGGAGCCTGCTGGTTTTACTTGTACAGTTACATGGTACAAGGTACAGCCGTATGTCACCTATATGAGTCTGGTAGGATTTGGTCTACCTATGATGTTAGGTGCCTTCTACGCATTCCGCCTTTGGACTAGTGGTGCCCTTCATGACAACCCCTTAGCAAAGGTGAAGAAAATTAAGCTCTGTGCTTTGAAGGCAACAGCCAGACAGAAATCAGCTAAATTATACTAGTTATCAGGTTATACACCTTTTTTTGTTGCGTAATTTCTTGCCAACTGCACAAATCCTTACATCAATCATAGAGAAACCAGGTGTGGTAAATAATCTCACAGGATGTTCATTCAAGCTTGCAGGTTTACACGCAGACATACATACAATATGTCACGTGTCATGTGCTGCATGAAGATGATTGTGTCTTAATTTAACTCTATTCACTGTTACTCCACTTGATGTTACGGATTGGTGATATACTAGTGTGAAAAAGCAGTTCAGGCCAACGATCCATAACTCGCGGCATATCAATGTTGACACTTCTAGGCGTGAACCCTGGCAGCACATATATTGCTACATGTTTGGTGTAATACATGATGCCATATATTAACTTTATTGGCCTTAATTGTCGTGATGGATGGTCTTGATCGCAGCTGTAATAATTATTCATATCCATACACTAAACACAAACTCAGTGTTCCTAAGTCTTTTCCATAGACCCTCGATTGAAATGTATAATTAACAAATTTTCTTCGCTTTTCAGTCTGCTTGTGGATTATTTGTGACTATGGGACTACAGTTCAGCGCTTACGCAGGCGCTTATGTGTTTGTATGCCTCGGACGTAGCCTGTCTCTCTATGAGATTGCTTTCCCACAGATCTGGACCAAGACCCTTGGTGTTCTACATCCCTTCGTCTACAGTAATATGTTTGCTGCCAAGGAAGGTGTGAAAAAGGACTAGACAGATCTGTTAGGGGCAATTTAGACATATACTACCCATTTACCCTATTAAGAGACACATCTAGAACCAAAATCCATCTGTAATCAGTAACACTTGTTTAAGTGGAACAAACATGTATAGCAATGTTTGTTTACAAAAATAATTGTTACATTTCCAGTTTACAAAAATCTTTTTAACTCGATTTTTTCCGAAGCATTTGATTTGGTATCTAGTTTTTTACATGTTTTATGTGTCTTTTACTGTCTTTGTTTCATTTTTTGTCAACAATATAAACCATCAGGGTGCAGTTTATACTTGCTACTTCTGAAAAAATATGCGGAATCGTGTATCACCGGTCTATTTGGTCATTTTCAACCCATTATAGAAAAATTCAATTGCTGTACTTATATGTGGTTTTATTAACTTCATGCTTTTATTGAGTTTTCTGCTACATTTTGAGAGGAGGTATACAAAAACGAAAGTTGTATAACATCATAACTAGTATCCTGGCATGCAATACTGGCTGAATAGATACTGACATGAACAAATTAATACGAAAAGGTGGCACAAATAGAAAATTTCAAGTTATCTGTGTACAATGAATGGTTATGAATGGTTATAGTGTCATTGTCACCATCAAAAGTACAATAAATGTCTGACAAAATGCGGATTACACTTATACACCTTTCTTACATTATATGATAAATATAGAAAGAAATGTATGTAATTACATCCAAGAGATAAACTCATGGTTTGGCAGCATATTTACCAGCGCAATAACTTATAAATATAAATAGCAACTACTATCACACAGCGTCCTTAAAAATAAATAAATATAATAATTGCAGGGAATCGATCAAGCTCATTGAAATCTATGAGCTAATAAGCTCATACGGATTTACACAGGGAAGTAGGAGTTACAAGCACATTATGCATGAGGATGCAACTCTTAACAATGAGATAAAGGCTAATTATGACTAATCCTCGTGAATATCTTGCACCGGTATACTATGACTGTCTAAGAATGCTTGCTGCAGTGCCCATTCTTTATTTAAGTACTCCTGCATTCTAGAGAATGGTTTAGGGTCCAAGTCAACTATGCTGACGTTACAACGATAAGCATTATCAGTAGTCGGAACGAATACAGTGAACACATTATCATTGTTGAAGCATTCATTGTTAAGCGATTGATGCGGTTGTATTGTCACAAGTATAGAACAATCTTTAGCTGTGCGGTATATCAAGTAGTCTCTCACCTGCAACACAAAATCATATAAAATATCATAATATTTGATCAGTCTCCACATAGCTGTTCCACACAACGCTAAAACTGAGGGTTTAAAAACCATGTAAAACCAGACAACAGACATTACATAATACGTCTACAAGTCAGCTAAGTGTCTGACTCTGAGCAGACTTAATGAATTCAGAACTCTTCCACCACAAGAGTCTCAACCCGATCTCAAAATCCTTGTAATTGCGCACTGTGAAATAAGTCATGAACCATCGTATGAGAAGCAAGACTAACCGAAAGAAAGGCTGACATGACTTCATCCGAAATGCCGGGTGGGTTTTCCGGCCGAGCACTCATCCTCCACATGCCTGTGTCATAAGGCCCGTTTATACATAGTCTGTCTTCCACTTCAGGGTGCTCTGTTATATGTTTCCGCAACTTATCATAACATCTGAAATGATAACTGTTTTGTTAGGAGTGCAACACAAGCAGATTATACATTGACTATACCCAACTTCATATTACATAAGCAAACAATCTACAATACCTGTGAATGTTTTTACTTGATAGATATCACTTGCAGAAGGTATTAACCATTTTGGTCAATAGATATGCTATGGAGTTGTTTACAATTACCCACCAAATTAAATTCTACTCAATCAATGTTTCACTAAAATAAACATTTACAGGTTCAAATAATAAATCAATGTCCTTGGGATCATGGTCAGCAAGACTTTGACCTGTACGCCCCGTCCCGCAAACCAAGGTTGGTCATGAGAAGTGAAGTTGGCAGGGAGCCAACTCAATCATGTTTTTGACTCTCCCACCTCGCACCTGGGGTTTCTACAGAAACTTGCAGGTAAATATTTAACATTGAAGTTTGGGAGTTATCTTCTCGATGTGAACAACCCATAACTCTAACTTAAAATTGTACTGGTATTATATCGCATATGGGGGTATAGTATTTTTATAAAGACCCTATACCCCGTAGGCGATATTAATATCCCCTCATGTAGAATATATTATGTTACAATAAGTATGTGATTTGCATCATAAGCCTTAGGACATGTAGGACATGTAGCCTACTGACAGTAATTATGAAATGAAAAGCAACAGAAATTACATATACACATCAAACTTACAGTTGCACATCCTCGAGATCTCCTGCTCCGTAATACTGAGCACTGGCAAACGCTGACAGCACACAACCACTGGGTAGAAGCATAGAGTCACTCAACTCTGAACCAAATACTGGCATCTGCAGCGGTACTGATCCCCTGCGTGTCGTGAGCGGCTTAGATCGGGTCAAACAGGATAACAGAATATCACTCAACTCATCCAGCCTGCAATCAGAGTAACATGGTTAATTTCAGATGAGGTTACAAAACACATATAAAGTACATAAAGATATGATGATGAGAACACGGATTTTAAAGGTCTGGGGATGTGGACTGAAGTTTCGCAAAAACTATACACAGAAGTTCAATGCAGCACTTACATGTTGACTTTTTTACACCTGAGATGGTTTGAGAAGAAGTTGACTAGATCATCGGATGAGAGGAGCGATGGAGTCATATCAATTCCGTCCTATTAACAAAATAATAACACAAAATCAGCAAAATCCAATAAATACATGTAGACCAAGGACTAAATCCTTGATGTAGACCAAACCAATGAAATAATGTCATCAAAATAGCTGAGCCTCTAGATAAATGAGCCAAACAGCAAAAAATATATATTTTTTATCAGACCTTCTCCAATTATCAAAAATTATCCCCCCCAAAGTGAAAACGAATAACTATCTCATTCCTTTTTTGGATTTTTTTTGGATTGGATGTATATTTTCATCATGAGCATGAAACTAAAAGTAATTAAATTAAAAATAGGGTGGCGACGAAGCTCATGTGCAACGTAGCATCTCAGATGCTATTTGAGGCGCGAGCCTGGAATGTAGATGGCAAAAGTAATTAGCTAATTAGGTATGACGAAAAAAATGTTTTGGCTAATTTCTTGCTACGTAACTGCTTAGCCTGATTAGTAGAGAAGCAATATTGCCTATGCAGTGCTCAAAGTCAACAAAAAAATATAAACCAATATTTTTGGCATCAATTTGGGGTCTAATACATGTCGAAGGGTTGTAATTTTACAACACACTCTTGAACTCTGAAACTAAAGTAAACTTTTGAGTTCAATGAGTCAGAATGGCAGCATTTCATAAGCTCTTAGATGAAGATGACACCTGACAAAATGTCAGAAAACCTCGGAAGTTTATTTTATTGTGTGATACACACTTCGGTGGTTTTCAAATACGTCATCTACAGTTTTTATAGATAATTACATGCTACTCCGGGGTCGTTTAGCCCCATGTACAATAGTGCGAGTCCGATAATAATGGCCCACTGCCAAATATGATCCACATATACTGGAGTATTTTAGTAACAGCTGTGTTGATCCTGAATAAAATCCAGAATCATTGCCGCTGGAATGTTGATCGCTATCAAGATTTGGCTGGCGACAAGCCAAAAACCTTTTGGACTTGCGGCACAAAACAGTTGATAAATAACTTTGCACTATCAAGTGATAACCATAGAAATAATTTCTCAATCTCCTTTTTGTTGGCCAAAGTTATTGTGGGATCCTTAATTAGTCAATAACTTGTGCCCTTACCTTGAATACCCGAAGTTTATTCCTGGAGCAGTTGATGTCCGCTAGGATGTTGTGTATTGTTCTCTTCATGCGTTTACCGTTTCTGTAAGAAAGAAATACAGCATAAACCAATTACAACACGTAACATGTTCGAGAAAAGGACAGACAAATTCCATGCCACCACTTAAAATATAATCATATCATGCAATATTCAAATCTAAATTCTTTAAAAGTCATACCCTAATTCAGAAGCAGGTGGGTCATGTCAAAAATAGCCGGGAGTAGCGTCGGACACCTGCAGTAGTGACGTAAATACAAACAGAGCCTTCACAACAACATTTATGTGCTCAAAAATACACTGATTCTCATAAAATCCGTTATTATGGTGATGAGTCTGGTACATACCCTGAAAATAATTCTCTGGGACAGTAGCGGCTAATTCTTTTCAGTTTACCTTTGGATTCCTACAAAAAGAAATTATATAATTATCAGGGATCTCAAGACTCATCAGATATAATAAAATATTAAAAACTTTCAATAAAACAAAAACTATTCATTCATAGCGCATCTAATTCTACCAAAATTACAATAATCCTCCAAAACTTCATATATTTCAAACAAAAAGGCATTTGCAAAAAAATAATGTCACATAGCACACATCCTGAATGATTGAGATCAGAGATTTCATCTTACGTGTAAACAGAGGGTTTCTGGCCTTGACCTCCGTTTACGCAGCTGTTTCAGGTTGCATAAACTTATACAAAAATACCTTATATCCGAATAAATGACAAAAAACTGGGATCATCGGTTTTAAAAAAGGAGGCGGTTTCATGATATTCGGTCAGTATAATTTCTTGACCGGCTTTGCAGTTAAATTAACAAAATGCTGCCAAAACACCGGGAAGTATTTTGCCGGCCTAAGAATTTGAAGAGGACAACTTTGGCTCAAAACAAATTACAAGTGATATGTGTGTCAGATAGAAGTAATTTTGGCATAAACTGTGGAAAATTTCCAAATTGCTGAATGGAAGAAAACCTGGCCCCATTCCAAGCTGCTGAGATAAATTTGTCTAAAAACATGAGTTTGTGGGTCGAATCACGAACAAAGCAATCCTTGGCAGGCTGTTGACAGCCCAATGTTACATAATTCATGGCCAAGAAATCAACAAACAATATCTGTTCACGTCATCTGGCAGGGAAGGAGTTTGAATTGGCAGCTGGAGCTTTCTAATCACTCAGAAAATAATATGACAGTGTAAAAGTTTCAGGGAAAGACTGATACACTTTGGTTTAACTAATAAATACATGTAAGACATTTTAATCAAAGAAAGCAAAGAGTTTCATTTGGCTGACCTTGTCTCTTTAAATATGCTGCCAAAAATGTCTCATCAATGAGCAAAAACTAGAATAATGATAAAATTGCGCAAGCCTGGAGCCAAACAGGACAGATAATAAGAGGCAACGCCTTTTAGTATCCATGTATTTGGTTCTCCCATAGATTTACGCAAGCTTTGTAGATAATGAATGCACCTGTGATGTTGTTTTTGATACAACTTACCGAAGCTTTTAATTCCTCCACTTTATTGAGACAGTAGTAACAACACGGGTGCTGCACAGTGCATCTTACATCAAAACCAAGATCATCATCATCACCCAGCAAGTGAGTATATGTACGCGCCACGCAACCAGGCTGTAAACAAATCAATGCTGGTTATGAATTAATTATTATTGTCGGGATACCATTGTCATTTTCCTCAAGCTACGTAACAGTGAGGAAACAAACGGCTTTTCAGAATTTCCTAGTAATAAATGGTCCCATATAAAGATGGTGAATGATGTCATACTATTTCAAATCAAAATGTGAGTAAGCAAAAGTAAATTTAGACACAGCCGACCAAGCAAATTTCAATTCTGTGTGTAGCATAATAAACACTTGGCAAACAAGAAAATTATATGGTAAGAATAAAAGTGGCTGCTTTTGGCTGTAGGGCCCATTACATCATGTCTATGGTCAACATATATTGTTTGTTGGGACATCTTTGAGTAATGGCTTGCTTTATTGAAGGTATACCTTGAGCTCAAACATGAAGGAAGGCTGACAGTTGAGTCTGAATGGAGCAGGCAGGAACGCGTAGTCAGGTATATCTAGCACCATCGGGCACAGCGAAAGTGATTTACTCATCCTCTTGCCTGTAAAATATTGTGACATCAATCAATGGTGTTTTTTTTATTCCTTTTTTACAAACTAAGTCAATCTGATGAGTAGATTCAGAGAATTAACGTCTAGTCATAGAGGGATTTTCCGCAAAAAAAGGGCAATGAGTACTATGGTTTGAATTAGAATATGAAAACATGAATGACGTTATAACAATAAGCTGTGCTGATGCAATCTTCACCGCCTGATGAGTGGGTTTTGTAGTACAAGTCACAAAAATGGATCCAGTACAATGTGAGAGCGGACAGGGGGATGATGCAATGACCGGGTGGCCACTCCTTGACTACTCCTGGTGCATGCCGACACGCCGAGGAGTAAAAAGATGATGCAATTACACACTGCAAGGTACAATCAGTCCAGAGTAATCTGTAAACATCCAAAAGATTTCAAAAATAGGAGACATGAAGGACTCTTTGATTTTTTAATTTCATGGCTGGAGATATAACTTACCAGGTCTTTTATGTCTGATATTAGAGGATAGAGCTTTCAGAAAGTCCACATTTACTGATCTCATGAGCTGAAAGACAAAAAACACAATATTTATCATACTGGTACCAATCCTTCAAGATAAAAAATCTCTTCAGATAAAGAAATTATCAGCACAAAATCCATCTCCTTCGATCAGAGAAAATCTTCAACGACTCAATTTTGGTTGATAGCATACTATGCTCAATTAATTCATCCCAAGGTTATAACAATAACTATAACCTGTGACTCCTCCAGAGAGTAGAGCATATTACACAAAATAGATTCTACAAACCCTGGCTGGTCATAAAATGTTTAATCGCTTGAAACATCCCAAAATGTTTGTTTGCACAGAAAATGTGCTGCTGTTAGCAGAATGCCATTTCTCTGCCAAATGTATCTCATCAAAGATTCTGCTCACATATTTCACGGCAAGGTTCGCACAAAGGCACATTGCATACGAAAATTGACTCGTTCAAAACTTTTGCTCGTGAAATGCAAATCCGGAATTT
>ERZ1740056.183-NODE-183-length-10475-cov-6.561036_pt1 | contig 10475 bp, 11 predicted proteins | sample MGYA00581746_ERZ1740056 | MGnify/ENA primary metagenome ERZ1740056 (study PRJEB43018, sample SAMN04849745) | marine metagenome | isolation source: floating plastic debris | place: Pacific Ocean | collected 2008-09-01 | study: EMG produced TPA metagenomics assembly...
ATATTTATGTAGAAGTGGATCATTGATTTTGCCTTGGTAACGAGGCGGAAAGGTACACACATATCAACACACCGAGCTAAAAGAGCTTTGATGCAGAACCCGGAGCATGATAACACAAGACTGATATAGACTTGGGGTAGCTGAGTTCAGATCACTCATGTGCGAAATGGCATAGCTTCATGGCCACATTCACCCCTAACAAACAATAACTGCCCTGGCTGGGGTTAACTAAGCTGTCCTAAATCATGAAATATTGCCTACACATTTTACTACAATTTTGCACTAACCTCCCATTAAACATGACAGAGTAAAAATTAATAACTTAAAACAGGCAATTATATACATATTATTATCTTTCTACTCAGATTATCAGACCATTCAGGTGCGAAAACTCACTGCTTTCAAACAGCTGGAGTCATTGTTCGCAACTGGGTCGGAAAGGATAACCAAAGTTGTGACATAGATAAAAAAAACCACTCACTTCATTCTGGAAGCTTCATTCAGGAACTGAATCTGTTCAAGAAGACTCGGTTTGTTGGTAGTCTTGATGGCGACCTTCCTGGGTTTCTTGTCAGTATTGAGAAGATCTCTGGCCTCTCCCTCGTACACCATACCAAACGATCCTTGTCCCAGCTCTCGTCCTATCTTTACTTTTTCTCTACCCAACTCCCACTCGTCAGGTACATACACATCCTCCATGTAGTCTTGGTTTATTGAGTTGATTCCCGTTGTCAGAGGAATAGGCCTGCAATTCAAGCGCTCAAGATTACGCAACGAAGAATGAACATTCACTTGTATTGGTGTCTGAGAGTTTGGGCTTCAGAATCTGGTCTGAGACTAGCACTTCGCCGAACACAAGTGCATTCAGACTTGCTTTATGCTCCAGCCCATGTGTCATGACCGATTATTCAATAAGGACACAGAAAATGGTTTATGAAGACTGTGTCCAGTTTTACAATCAAATTCAAAATTTTGTCTTGATTATGAGGCTGTATTGTTTGACACAACAGCACATGTATATATTACACTCACTTTTGTCTTTTTGACCTGTAGAAGTAGAGAGCCATAGCAGCAGCTGCCAGTACAAACACCAGTGAGGTTGTTACAGTAGCGATTATCACAACTGGAGGTGTGCCATCATCTATAAATAAATGTAGTGTAAGTCAGTCCATACCGCCCATACCAGAATGCTCATCATCAAACAAGATGCATGAGTAAAGCAAGGTAAAACATTCCTAGATTACAAAATGTTTTAGACCAAAGGATTCCAAGTCCAAGTCAAAATCAGTCTAAAAAGAAAGACAAAAGTTCCTCACCTCTTGCACATAGCTGTTGGATGTTATGACAATTGCGCTATGCATTGATATACCAAAAACACAATTTCAGATCAATTTCATATAAAATTGCATCAAGGAAGTTTCATACCAACCAGCCTGGCCTAGCTTGATCCATTCACTATTTGGGTAATACTTCAAAAGACTTTCTGGTTCAGTCACAACAAACCTACTCAGTCTCTCAGCTTGGCTGGGATATAGCAGACACATTCATGATTCAGTAGTCAGTAGTAAGCCTATAAGAAGAGCTTCCTTACCTGGAATTTCAATTGTCTCGTTCAAGTATGTCCAGGTACCTCTTCCAGCCAAAGTTCCCACAGATCTGAGTCTGATGCTAATATTATACGTGTTACCACTCAGAGATTTAGTTCTCCACTTATACGAATGGTTGTTTGCATTGAACTCGCTTGCCTCAATACATTTCTCGATAACGTCCTGCGACACAAACAAAGCATTGCAGGTATAACGGCTACTATAGTAATCGTAGTAGTAAATGAAAACTACGGCATCGTTATTTGTAGACATCCTGATCTACAAGACAGCTTTTTCCGAAAGAAATTAGAGACATTTGTACCTACCGTAGGTTCACCATTTGTGGGTTCAGCTCTGAAAGTGTAAGACAGTACTGGTCCATTAGTTTTCTTGGGTGGATCCCAACTCAATTTATAGGCAATAATGCTTCCCGCAGCATCCTATAAAAATAACAATACAAACTTCAATTGTAAAAGTACTGAAGCCAAAATATCATTTACAAACTTGATAATGTTCCAAGCTCCATAAAAATAGCCATATCAAAACTGTCCTTCCAACAAGTTCCTTGTTGCTCGCTGAAACGAATCTCCTTGTTTTGAGGTACTTGAGTTTCTCAAGAGAAAACAGGATACATAAAATTATGATCAACAGTCCTGCCCCTAGAAATCCAATAACCTAAATAATTTGCAATGATGTATATTTACAGTTTAAGCAACCCATCCATAGTACAACTACAAGTACAACACGCACTTTCATCCCCAATCCATCCCCTAATGTATCTCGCAGAAAATCTGGAAACCAACCATTGGCTTCAAAAACTTCGGTTGCCTGAAGGTAACTTACAGAAAACAAAAAATCAAAATGGGAAAGTATGGCTCAGCATGCTAACCTCAATTGGAGTTTTAGTGAAGTTGGCTGGATCAATGACATCTAGAGATGGGTCTGGTTCTGTCACATCATTAGTTATAGCTCGCTTACTACATCTGGTTACATTATCAACCTTGTCATAAGCATGGCAAGCGACAATCTGAAAAATATTATATAATAGAATACTGTATGTTCATATATAAATAATTTTGTACATTATGAGTATATATGCGACTATTATAATACTATCAGCAACAGTAGCGATAATCCAAGTACACTATTATTGGAATTATGCCAAAAGCAAGACTTATTACTCAAGTTCCAAGTATTCCAACGGCAAGAAAATAAATTTATCTGTGGTTGATGTAGGTAATGTGCTTGTCCCAAATTTTCGATGTAAATTGTCATTATGCAAAAACCCGTGCAAATAACGAAGCTCACCTCAATAGAGTAGTACATGCTAGGCTCCAGATTGAACAGTTTTACAGAAGTTTTATTGGCTTTCACAGATGCCAAGTCCTGAGTTTCCTCTTCTTTGGTCTTGTCTGTAGTGGTAGTGTTTGGAGTGGTTGTTATGATGGTGGTAGTGGCTGTGGTGGTGATGATAGATGGTTGAGAATTATTCTTGGCCACCACTGTGCCTCCATCTTGTAATGAGATCAGGTCTGTCTGAGCCGTGTTGCCAATGCTACGTTTACGTCGCTGACTGGGTGCTTTGCTGAACCCCAAATTACTGAGGCTACAACAGTAACGACATTACCAAATGAAAATTCTCATATGTATCTTGCAAAGCTTTTTTGAAACAAGTGCCAAATTTCATTGCCACCGAGCCAGAATTCAAGTGCGATGTAAACTGAATAAAATGATGAGAGAAATAAATATTCAGTGACAACTTTCGCACAAGTAAGTACAGTTGTGTTTTTAGGTGCTTACCCAATTTCACGCTTGGTAAAGAAGAAATCTTGTATGTAGTTCTCAAGGTTGACACGTAGATGATTCCTGTCGAGCAGTTCCTTTCCACCAGGAGGAACGTGATTATCTTCCTCAGTCTCTTTAGGTGTTGAAGTCTCACACTTACACTGAGTATCGGAGTTGTTAGAATACTTCACTGAAGCTGCTGTTGTGGCTACTGAAGATTCTTCCTCTTCATTATCATCATCTGACAACTCGACTGTAGAGACAATAGTATGTTTATTAGTATGTTTATCAAATCTATTATATGTGTGCTAACCATTTCTCTTTTTTTTCATTCCCCAATTGGATCATATATGAATTTATGAAAAAACCCACAGATTTCACACTTTCACACTCATTACTATTAATAGACCCTCCCTATAGGGCTGTGGCTAGCAGGTGTATATTGATAGGCTGATGCAGTGATTCACTCACAAACCACCCTAGCCTTCATCATAAACTTTGGCTAGAGAACACACTTGACAAGCCACATAGTTTCTCACCTACTACTGACAATATACAAAGATGTTTGGCATACGAAAAAAATAAAACGGTAAATTATTAACCTAAGACCAACAGCTAGCTAAATACGACACTTACCAGCTCCACAGAAACTTTTCTCAGCAATGCGGTCAGTTTGATACGGAACCTTCTTGTAGTAGACGTAGTAAGTGTCGATGATGCCGTTAGGTGACGAAGGGGGTGACCAGCTAACGTCAAGCATTACATTGTCATCAAGGTTGACGGCATTCACTAGTATGTTCTCAACTGGAGTTGGTTCTGTAAAATAAAGTTTACAAGGTAGTGCTGCTGACAACTATGAGACTGGGAAACAATCACCAGCACCTCAGTCTCTCACATGATTTCCACAGCTGTGAAACGTGGTTTCTATCGTTCACTCCTCTTCATTTGTGAGCAAATATCATACTTTGTCTAAAACAAATCATAATTGGATTCTGACTATGATAATGTACACATGTATCAATTTCAGAAGCTAATAATAACAACAAGAATTGCAGCACTGCTTACTTGATGGTTTTGTATGGAAGTATATTATCTGACTACGTGCACCGTCCATGTTGACACTTGTGGACAGCACTGTCTGCACATAAGCAGCATATCTTGAGAACGGATCTAAACGGTAGTTAGGAACCTCAAACTTTGTTGTGCCATTCTCATCATAGAAGCCATCAGATTTATCCACCTCTTCCACCACCCATCTATAATAACATGAACCTGATTAGAACACTTCATACCAAACCTTTGTGTATGGATGATGAAATAAACTAGTAAATACAAAATAAGCAAGGAAATTGATTTTCTTTGAATTCCATCATTGACAATCAAGTGCTCTCTCTGAACCCTTGAGGAAAATAGCCTACAGGATTCATAAAAAAAATAAAAACTGAAAAAAAGTACTTTGCTAATTCTGATGGAATGATGCATATATGTGTATGATGCGGGGTCACTTTGAAGAATATTCCTGCAATGAACACTGTGTGATCAGAGACAACGAATGAGTAGCTGTTTAACTTACAATCCCTCGTCTTTACCCAGACAATCTTTCTCATACTCCTGGTATGTGACAACTTCATTCTCAGCCCTGTAGTAAATAATCATCATGAAATCATCATTTAATCTGTACATTGATTATCAGCAGGAAATAAAGCACACATATATTCTTATCTCGTTATCCAAGTGCAAACTATTGTAGTTGTATAACTGTACTGATGGAAGCGATATTATATTTAATAGATTTGTTAAATTCAGCAACTACAAATAAGATCATTTATCTCAGATTCATGAAAAAAATACGAGGACAATATAAAAAAAAGCCCCTTCTGTAATGACATAAAAATCCTACCAGTCTCCTCTAGAACATCAATAAAATCCCAGGAGAGGAAAGCCATTGAGTAATTGGTGAGTGTGCCCACCAAAAGCTGCTCAAAATATACCGACCTCAATCCGTCTGACTTATTGGGCCTGAGATTATCAACAAAATCCCAACACAAACATAATAAACCTGACTTATATACTTACACTTTTCTGTAGTAGATATTGTACATTATGATAAGTCTCTGTTCTGCTATGTTAAAGCCATCAAAGTTCATCCAAAGCAGTGAACCTTCATGTTTCACATCAAACTTCAGAGTATTCTCAAAACCTGCAAGAATATGACATTCTCTTCATATTGATAAATCAAAATGTAAGGTCTGCCAGTTAACAACTATACTTTATTGAACTTATTTTAAAAATTATTTACAAAGTTGACAGTCTCAGTACACTCAATATCTGAATAATACTGACAGCTGGAACAAACGGTCAGAGTGAGAAGCACATAGCAAACTTACAATCACCATCCTGACCGTTGGTTGTGTTTGAGATATCAAACACTCCGTGTGAGGCGGCTGTGATGGGATTACCAGCATCTGTTCCTTGGAAGCTAAAACATAAAAACCATGAGAGTTATTAGTGGAGTTTGGGCCTCATTCCAGTCATGTACAATGGCTAACATAATGGTACCAACTAATCAAAGAAATAATGTTTCAAAATCATGATTTACAACAAATCAAGTTTGATTTAAAAAAGGTTATTCATTCGTACATACATGATAGTGTTGAGAGCACGTTGGATAGTATTGTAACATAAACGCCTGTTCCGCTGAAAGGACACCATGCCCCTCTCGATAGTGATATTATGATTAGACTCGAGGTTCCATAAGCTCTCCAGATTACTGCTGGATGTTACCACTAGAGCGTACCTGTAACAAACCAATCAACAGCAGCGGTTAATTATCCACCCTGTATGTAGTGTACCGCTTGATCATCTATAATTGAACTCACAGAGCAGAGCGGATAACAGAATAGTAATGCACATATCAAAGCATGTACAAACAGCCACAATACCTGTGTTAATAAAACTAATCAACATGTATACCAATGCGACATGTGAAAATTTTAAGCAACACAGTTTAGAGCATGGTATCTGTGGGCAGTAGTTTATTCCATCCGACAAACAGCACGCCTATACGTAACTCACTTCTGGTCATGCAGTCTTTCACCACGTATTAGTTGAAGGTTGTTTAGGAATGACAAAGTTCTGAGAGAATTAGTCTCCAGAATTCTTATATAATCGTTCACTGTCTGTATGCTGGACAAATACTTATTCAAAAGTGTTACATTTCCTGCAAGTACAAGTACAAAATTTATTATAAACAGCTGCACAAACTTTCAAGTACACAATTCTAATACGACGGTGTAGGTGAGAAATATATCAAGCAGTAATTTAGTTTTTTATTTCATGTCCATCTTAAAACAAGATTTGATCATAGTCGCCATTTAATGATTCTGTATTTCACAGGCAGACTTTTCGTTTAATGGTCCATTCCCTACTGGTAGGGCTACCCAACATAAACAACACAAAGAATTACAGTAATAACAAGTTAGTATGATGACGAACATACCTCTGCCTCTGATAGTGATCTCCAGAAATGTAGTGATTACCGTACAACCTTCGTATTTCTTAGCATTAGATACCGTCTGAATAATTCCTCCACTGCATGCTAAAATATCATCATAATCACTGGCATATTAAATACATCACAAGCAAATCACAACATAAAACCGACATGGTGAAACCTATCTCCTAAACATTGATGGATTGTCAATACCAGCGTCTCAGGTTGTTCTTTTAGAAATCAAAGTACACATATATCTAGATAGATATCTCATGGAATATTAGATGGTTGCATCTGCCAAACTAAAGTCTAGAATACAAATATGATTTGGTCAAGAATCGGGCAGCGCACAGAGTGTTAACTAGCTTTCACTCAAACACTTTTCATGTACATAAAACATATAGGCCTACAGGAAAAAAGCAGGCACTTAGAGCCAGTATTCTGGGAAAATCAATCAATACTGGCAAGCTGCAATTAGAGGGAAACGTCAGCTAGCTACAATCAGTCATCAGTTACAGAGCTGCTTGTCGTAACGCCTGGCAGCTGAGACAGCGACTTACCTTTGTAACAGCCATCACCAGTACACTTCACACAGACATGTACATCGTCATTGTAAGGGTCAGTAGTCAGGTTAACGTGGTCTATGAATCCAGTCGGGCACACCTTGATACATTTGCCTTCATGATGCTTGTTTATGCGGTCGATCTCAAAGCACTCCTGCTTTGATATACAGCTACGCTTGTTGTACTGAAATCAATGTTAAGACACATCTTGAAAAAAAAACATGACAAAACGCTTATACCGGACATCATCAATTCTGAGCCATCTGTGCAATTAAATATAAATCAAGGATTTTATCACTTAAATCATTGTAGCTCTGAAGTAATGATACTTATACTAAAACAATGAAATTAAAACAGAACAAGATCTCACCTCCAACAGCTGTTCTCCATTCCTCTTCGGACATTTACCCCAACACTTTCCTTCATGGTAGAAGTTCCTGCAGGCGTAACATGCAGACGGATCGTTTTTAGGGTACCTCCGGCAGCCTCCCAGACATTCAGTATGACAGCATTCACCGTCACTGTCACAACCTTTGTTATACCAGTTAGACTGACCACGTGTCCCAGAGAAACAGTTACACGCTGAAAGAGTGAATATTCACAATCATCAGATGAAAAACATGAGAGAAATGCCCGCCAGTGGTGGTGGCAACGACAAGCAGGGTTGTGAGCAGTAGCTGATGAGCGGCATGGCTGTAAAAATCCAAGCACCACCATTTTCAGTGAAATAATCTCAAGTGATAATTTAGGCCATTAAATGTGGTTACGAGGTACGCCATTAATGGCTGAGAGGAGACATATAGTCTGAAGATGAATGTATCATCTAAAGCTCCTCATTTATCAAGTCACCTGTCAAACTGTTAGGATTAGAAGCCAATGATGTAGACAGTGAAAATTAAAAACTAAGCCGCTGTTGGATGCTTACTAAGGTAAAAAAAAACAAGCAGCACTCAGCATAATTCATCAAACTCATACTAGACGCTATTGCTAGAAAGAGATGATTTGATTAACATCAGGATAGTTGGGAGCTAGTGGATTAGATATTTATTACATCCTTCAAGCCGTTCACTGTCTGACTGCTCTAACATCAGCATCACATCCTAACATCATATCAAACAAGTCTTGTATGCCTATACTGTGTGTGTATGTGGCTCAGGTTGTTTGCTCGGGTTTGAATTAATTTTATGCAGAGACCATTAATTAGTGAGCTGGGGCCTAAATACCTACAGCGAGCTAAGGGTTTTCACTAGTGAAACAAAGGGCATAGTACCTATTAAAACAATGGGGGCTCAAACAAGCTACCGACACTGCAGTAAACAAGTTAGTTCTTTGAATTATTTTACTGACAGCTTGTGTGCGCATAAAAAACTGATTCAGGCATTCCTTTGTTTGCCTGATTGATAACAAACCAACTAGAGACAACTGCTTCATTTTATAGCCAGCCGCCTTTGAAGAAGCTTAATCTAGAATTTTATGTTGTGAATCAACCAATACGATCATCGATGTCAACACACCATGTTCTTGTATGTTTAGAACACTGCCATTAACCTGCGTACAAGATGCTGTTTAACCAAAAGTTCTAAATAATGGGAGTAGTTACTTACTTGGTTGACAGCTCTTTCTATCCCAGCAGTTTTTACAGCCATCACAACCATCGAACAGATCACATCCAGCCCTCTTCTTATTCTCCAAAGTGATGGGATCTCTACCTGTAGATATAACTCTCTTCCAGTCTACATGGTTGTCTATATAACAGAGCTGAGGGTTCACCATAGCCAGCACATCTCCGCCTATGTATTCCACATTCGCTAGGGATAACGATACCAGGTCACTGTTCTCATAGAGTACCAACACTAAGCCATCATAGAATGACCATCTGCCACCAATCACTCTGAGGTTAGGAAACAGCTGACCAATTGTCTCCAGACCATCCACTCGATACAGTAGAAGGTAACCTGTAATCTCCAGCAGGTTAGGGAACACCAAGTCAGTATAGTTGTCTTTGCTAACAGATGTGAACATCCAAATTATCTCTAGGTTACCTTCCACCACAGTGCAGTTCTCCAATTTCTTCAATTCATCTGCATGCAATGCGAATCTATAGTATGGTTGAGTTTGACCAGAGCTTGACCCAGCTGAAGGGGGTCGACACACTGCAAAACACAAACATGAATTTTTTTTATAGTTTTCGACAATAGCGAGGAAATGGGATATCATCATGATGACGAGAGATGGCAGCTAATTACACAAGCTGAGGAGAAATGTCCTCCATTAATGTTTACGACAGGTTCAATCAGTATAAAAATGGACTGTCTTGGCTGATGAATGCTAGCGAAAAAATGTCTGACCACAATGTGGTTTAGCATAGGGTATTGCGGTTAGACACTGAATTAGTTTAGCAATGACATTGTTTTTTACAGCCTTAGACACAAACCACAATCTACTAAGATTTATATTCAAACGAAAATACAATAAACCACAAGGAGCAGATAGCATAATTAGCTGGAAGACTCAACTAAAATGGCCGCCATGGATATACTAATAAACAAGCGGGCACAGGGTTAGCTGTTCAGCAAAATTATTAGATGTTTTGACCTCACAAGCACAAAGTTGAGTAGAACAGTTAGGAACTTTTCCACAGGAAGGGAAAGAACTACAGTTGACGAGCCATGACATATGGGCAAAACCTGGGTTCCGTAAAGCCTGATGTTAACATCAAACCATCACCTAGATAACAACTGACAATATCCAGTGATTTTTTTTGTGAAAAAAACTCACCAGTTTCAACATGACTGCTATCCTCAGGATTTACATAAGTGGTTGTGGGAGTGACTGTTGGTGATTCAGCAGCCGTCGGTATTTTCAGACTAGAAAGTCGTTGTGCTAATTCTGTTGGAGTTGCAAATGTTGTCGGAATACAGTTAACATTGTTAATCCATAGTAATAAGGTTCCAGTGACTATATAAGTAAATGTTCTAAATGATGGCGCCTTGGTAGCCTGATGCAACCTCCAGCAGTTACAGGCTTCCATGGCGGCAATGTAAAGCT
>ERZ1740056.185-NODE-185-length-10430-cov-7.760867_pt1 | contig 10430 bp, 7 predicted proteins | sample MGYA00581746_ERZ1740056 | MGnify/ENA primary metagenome ERZ1740056 (study PRJEB43018, sample SAMN04849745) | marine metagenome | isolation source: floating plastic debris | place: Pacific Ocean | collected 2008-09-01 | study: EMG produced TPA metagenomics assembly...
TTCCTGTAGGGTAGTATCAACATCATTTTGAAGAAGCACCCTCACACCTGTTCATTTTGCAAACTGCATTTCCTCAATTTTCAGGGCGATGGTGATTGATGTTTATGTAGTATGCACACACAGTATTCATGGTCGAGGGACACAAAGCGGTAATACATCGTTGCTGCTTCTTCTTATTACCCATATGTTTTATTAGGTAGGCTATGCTTAAAAGACTTAGGCAACAGCTAAAAACTTCAAACTTACAGTATGTGGGGCACTTCCAGTCTATTCAACCCTAATAACTACTGTAATTAGCAAAATAAATACATTTCTTGCTATTAGGTCTACAACTTAGAAACTCATTAAAGAGTAATGATTGTGCCTACATACTTGAGTTGGTTGGCTTTCTCTTTGTGTAATATAAATCTGGGTAGCCAGTAGGTGCGGAGTCGTCTCAGTACATCATACTGAGTACGTATGAATACGGTGTGACTAAGCTGATAGGAACTCGCTGCTTTCTGTATCTGTGCTCGCGCGTCGGTTGTTAAACTTAGCTTATATTTGTCTTGTATGTCCCTGAAAGTACATGTAAGTAAGAGCAAAGTGTTAGAGGTAATATTCACGGAAACATACTTAAAATCCAGGATGTCTGATTTACTATATCCACCAGTGCTCAGTTATAGGTCAGTGGTCAATGAATCATTGCTTGATTTCTCCATTCACTTTATGAGATACATACATGTAAATTGCATCCAACCTGTCTGGATTTTTAATGTTGCTATTGTCAGACCTGGCGCATACTCTATTATCCATTATATCTCTACTTTGTTATAGAGAGGATAACTACTTAATATTTAGAAAGAAACCCCCCAAATTATTTCAGAGTGTGGTGTAACCCTACATCAGTTACAATTAAAAATGGTTAGACACGCTGATTGTATTGCCCTCCTCTTTGTCTGATAGATTTTTGTAAACGATGAAGCTGAAGCTATAATTACCTGAAAAGCTGATTTCTTGATGCCATTTTCATGATTTCATCATGATCAGCCATGGTGTCTTTGAATGTCTCGCAATCTAACCAGAAGTTAAACAGGTCCATTCCATTTGTACCTTCAAGGAAGACTTTCAACTCTTCTAAACCCGCCCTCTGCAATAGAGAATAATACCATATTGCAAAGTTGAGTTACATGTACTAACACCTGCTAGCATTGCTAAGCTTATCTTATACATGTACTTTCAAAAATTTAGTCTCTCATATGACCCCCAACACAGCAAGCAAACACTATAAAATGAAATATAAGGTCCAGTCAAAAATCAAAACTGGAGAAATTTGAGCATTCGTCAATACTTTCACCAACCACATTAAATATCCTATACATAAAAAATAATTCATCAGCCTTCATTTTTGCCAATTACGCTACTTGCAGGCGGCCAATTTTAAAAGTGCGTGTAGTTTATCTTCAAAGTAGCTCATTACACTTCAGTTATAATGGATAGAACACCAAAGCAGCTAAAATAGATAAAATAGCTAATAACATTGAAAACAAAAAAAAATATGAATCTTTTTACAAGCTAAGAATTCTGCGTCTAGGCCCTAGGGCATCATAGTCAAACTTACAGTAGAGAATATCCTTTCTTTCATCTGTTGTAGTGACATGTTTATTTTTCCCTCCAGGTTTTTCATGTCAGATTCAGTTTGCTGCTCGCTGGCTTTGTCCTCATTATAGGAGACAAACTTCTGTTCATCGAGATCGGCTCCCTCAGGATCATTAAGGAATATATCAGTGAAGTCTGTATACATGGGTATATGCAAAAACTCTTTATAATTTACTGGTGCAGAGATAGACCTGTAAATGAATAGAAAAATTTGGTGCAGTAGTATCTTGTGCTACACATGCATATATATATGCACTTGAAGAATGCAAAAAAGGCTGGATAGTATTTGTTCACTTGATCCTTTCACAATGCGCAGTAAGAACGTCCATCAACGCTCGTGTTTCAAACAGCATCAAACACTGGTATATCAAAACCATCCAATTTTGTCACTCAATCAGACATTTTGAAAATATCTTTGCCTTGTTCCCAAAAAACAAAGATTATTTGTGTGTCTACACATTATGTTCCGACAAAATTATGTTGACTAAAAAGAAGTGGTTGTTGTTTTACAAGTGAATACGGAAAATAGGTATAAAGTTGCCTTTTGCAAGAGTAAAATTCTGCAAATTCATATTAAAATGATCAATTTACCTCACCGGTTTCATTATCCCATCCTCGCTCGAAGGTGCTGGTTTCTTTGTCGGAGTTGCTGAAAAAATGATAAATCAAAGTACATGTAGGATACCTGCTATGACATTGCTGATCATCAGAAAATATACTGTTTAACGGTTTCAATCTACTTGAAACTTCATCAAATTTAATCAGAGATGACAGAGACCTATTCTAAACAAATAAAATAATACACCATCCTTTCCTCCTAACTTGATGTTGGCATGATGTGATGCATGGCTTGTCCATACAAGATAACAATATTCATCTTTAGGGCAGGCTGATATTGGAATTATCTTCTTATGCATTGGAAGTTCCCAATGATCCATATACAACACTCAGTCGACATCTGATTGGTTGTTCAACACTCAGTCAACAGTACTGCAAGCTGATTGGTTGATATTGGGAAATGACGGGAAGGCAACTTTGAACTTTGTTATGCCCCATCAATAACTACATTACCATCTCATACACTGACATACCATGTTGGTGTTCATCTATAGAGAAGAAAGTCATCTGTCTGGTAGGACTGAGTAGAGGCATCTTAGCTTCCTGAGAGGCGTCGATACCGGAATCTGAGAACATCTCAGAAGCTTCTCTCTTCTGAGCGAACAGCACTGTCTTCTTATTACTGTGTCTGGGTGTGTGTCGTCTACTCTTACCGAGCTTATCACTACGAGCTGAACGCGCTGTGATACAGAAAACAATTCTAGTCGTGCATAGTACAAAGATGAAAATTAAAAACTACTCCAACCAAAAGCCTAAAACATTGGCACAAGTCTAATGTGTACAATTACACAAAGAAATTCTGAAAATTCTATAACTCATTATTTGAATTCAAACGCGATTTACAACTCTCATGATATATTCACAACTATGGCAAAGCCTTTTGCGATAACATACAAGTAAAACCTATATGTGAATTAACACAATACAAGCTCTAAACCTGTCACTCATAGACATAAAATAATGAGTCTAAAACTCAGATTTATAAGTTGTGGTTGAAGTTGATAGTAGTGCACTCACCCTCAGCAGCTAGCCTGGGAGGCAGACTTAGAGCTCTACTACAGGGCTGGTCTACCCTCTCCCCGTATCTCTCAGTGGAATCCCCGCTCCATTCCTCATCATAATCATCCTCATTGGCTGAATTATCTACAAAAGGAATGGTGTTTTTATAGGTGAAATATTCATTCTATCACTTTCATTAAGTATATGTGACAAGTTAATCAAACGCAACATAAAAAATGAGTTTAAACTAAAAAAATAAAAGCACAGAATACTCTCATATTAGTCTCAGCATGATGCCTGTGACATCCATATATAATTTTTAGCCACTAAAGGTGCTCTAGCTCAGCCATGCTCAACCTCCGGCCAATCGGCCAAATGCACCCTTACAACAGAAAAAAGATGAGATACATTTTGCTGTATGTCAAGAAGATTAATTCCAAAATGTGAGGATTTTTTAATTTTGAACACCAAAGATTGAAGATTGGCCAGTTAACTTCGAAGATTTAACTCTTATCTTCAAAGAAATTGAGGACAGGTTCATGTGCAGGGAGCCCCCTCACTTCAGTATTCTGTCCGATCTAAAATTCCAGATACAGCATCCCATGTCAGAAAATCAAGTTTTAGTTTGATTGCAATAAATGGGAATTCTCATTACTGGTAAAATGCATAAAAGCAACAACCTGCATGCATGTGCATGTATTCTTTCATATGCACTGTACAAAGCAATAAAACTATGTGCAGTTAGGGATGGCTTTCAGAAAACTTTAACCCGAAGGGAGGTGCGAAATATTGTTAGATGTTGACTTTCAAATGCAATATATAACACAACTCCTTACCATAAATGATTAAAATGGAATTAATAAACATGCCCGTGGAAACGTTGGCGGCGGGCGCTGACATGCAGTTGTCTCTCATGTAGATCAAGAAAATTAGTGTAGTGTGGTAGTTCCAGTGCTATTTTATGTATTAATGGATTACATCAATCAATCAGACAGTTCCCAAGATCTTAGTTATGAAGAACGTTTGTTTTTTTTTAGTTTTACCCACCATAAGTGTCTTTTTCTGTGATATTAGTGCCAGACATTTTTTGGAAAATAGCTGACTATCCTACACATCCTCTTTTTATTTATATACAATGTAACACATGCAGAATGTCTTCTCGTAAGCCTACAGTTTATAGCCCAGAGCTATGCAGAACTACCAAATGTGCCAAAACTTTTTTGTCAAATTTTCATTAATTTTTTTAACAGATAATTTTTTTTCGTTTTCCTAGTAATTTTTTTAGTTTTCCGTCATAAATTTCTTGTACGCATTCGTTTTTATCAATCTTGATATTAAATGCCAAAATAAACTAAACTTAACTAAGATCAAAGCACTGTGGTAGCAGTGAGATAGAAAGTTTTGCTGCCAGTGGAACACTGCCATCCGCCACTGGAAAAGACTCCGGGAGTTGGCTGATTTTTGATCCCGCTGACTGATGCATTTGTTTATCTAACTTCTTGATTGTCTCAATTAATTTCTGTCCCACGGTAGAAAAGTCATTATTTGTGCGAAAACTTTGCGGCCATAAGGAATTTTTCCCCCCTAAAAATGGCCAATCACGTAAAAAGGTTGAGCATGCATGCCTAGCTTAGCGCCCCTATTGTTAACAAAAGTCACATTGAAAAGTATATTCTCTAGAATGCAATGATTTATTCTCAAGTGTTTCATCATCAATCAGTCTGTTAACATTGACCTTACCAGCAGAGTTACTGAGCGATGAGACATAACTCTCAGTTTGTCGACTGTAGCCTCTGATCTGTGATGAGCGGTGACTCGCACTCGACTGAAATCTGTCCTCAAGTGTTCTCAGTAACAACTTTAGTAACTTTAGCTCGCGAAACAAAGTAGTCCTGTAATTTGGAAACATGCCTGAATGAAAAATCTACATCAGTTACTTGGACATCACCATAAGATGTACTTTCAGTTTAAAATTGTATGAATGAATTATGTTGGATGTGCGGAACTCAATTGCAATGACTAGATTGGATGACTGATGGACTGATGGTATACATTATGGATACGATGTAAAATATACGGTCAGAAACACAAAAAAATGAAATGATCAAACGTAAAAGCTGAGTAAACACATTGAAGAAATTGCAGTATATTAAAGCACTTTGAGTAAATGCAGTACATTACAATCTCAGTTTTCAGAATTATTTCTAGAATATGATGTCACATAATAGCTGACCACATTGCACAATACTAACATAATTTACTTACTCTAAGAAGAAGGGAAGTCTGTTATTTTTACACCACTCAAGCATTGCCTCTCGCTCCTCATCGGACACACCATAACGCTTACCACTCCTCGAGCCCAGTGGAGATCTGGACAGGGCAGACATGGGAGGGAGAGGAGTCGTCCCCACATTTTGAGGGGTGGTCACCTCTTGAAACGAGCCTATCAGCCTATCATACTCCAATGGCTCAGCGAATGCCTACAAGACAACATGCAATCAAACGGGTAATTAACCAATGAGGCATGTTAACAACATTCCCACAATGCAATTTTTCACTGGAATTGCAAGAAATACTCAGTAAAAATTATACATGCTATCATTGACTAAGTGTGTCTGGGAATTTCAAAATGATGCATTGTGGGATACCCATTAACATGCCCTATTAGATGAGCTGTTATAAAACAGCAGCCAATCCGATGGATTGTTTGATGAAATCGATGAGTGTCACAGTTTAACGTGAGGATATCAATTAGCTGTTCAGCAATACTGGATATTTCTTTCACAGTTCCATGCATAGTTGATCACAGCGCCTAATAGGCTTAGGCTTAATATTGCCAAAGGTATGGACTATATGTTCAGTTCACAACTTGGTTGATTTCACCAACCAGATAAATACTTGAAATTCATAACATGATGTTGAGCAGCTCATTCTTCAGTAAAAGTCAGTAGGTAATTTGCCGATCATTAGTGTTACATGTTGAGGGCAACATAGTTCTGGCAGATCTACATTCAATAAAATTTACTTTGCCACTGTTATTAATAACAAATGTTTCGTCATCATACAGGAGATACGCCTTGCCAACCCATGTTTAACTTTCAAATGAGTTATTACTTTAGCACTGCTAGAAGGAAGCAAACTATTTTTTTATATCCTGAAATTCTTACAGGGAGCTGCAGGAATGCGTTGAAATAATCCAGAAACAGATCATCGTATGACAATAAGTCCTCAAGACTATCTTCTGTCAAATCTACGGCTATAACACAAAAATGTTAAATCAATGCTTTAAGAAGAATTAGAGCAATGATCATCCTTACTCATTGATTCGAGCTGGTAGGCATAACTTACTTAAGTTGTCCATGAACCCATCATCGAGCTTTCAGATAGTTGAGAAAATGTAATTAGAGAAAACTTAAAAAAAGGTTCACTAATATAATCGCCAATAACTTTACTCACGACAATGGATATCATGCATAGTTGGAGCATGACAAGTGAACGAGCTTTTTCTGAAGCAGCGACAGACGTTATATCAAAACATTTCACAAAAGCTTTCACAACAAATCTTTAAAACCAGCTCAGTCCATCAAGAAGCAAGAGCTTGTAACCAACTATCAAAGCAACAATTTATTTTAAACTTTTGTCAATCGGTCTTTCATTATTCTAAGCTAATCACATAGCAACTCAACAATGATAATTGCAAAAAATTCAATAGATCAAAAGTGCACGCAAAAACAAACAGGCTAATCATCAGAAGCAATTAAGATTTTAAAACAGTTTTTGTTTAGTATAATACCTTTCATAGCGGCAGCAATTTAGATGTCAGGCAATTATATCACCACTCTAGAGCAATCACAGTAAACATAACATACAGTGGTCCATGCTTTAAGGGTGCTCTGTCCTGATTGATTTTCAGTATTTACATTGCAGAGCATTATGTAAACAGGATATCTAAAAGTACAAGGTATCAAAATCAGGGTAGGTTGATGCTTTCACCGATTGAAAAGAAGCGTAAGCCCCTCACACTATACTAACCGAGCAGACAATTATCCCCTGAGAAACTAGGCGGGACAAAACATTACCTGCATTGGGTTATAAGAATAGTATTGTTTCCTCAAATTAACATAACGAAGCAGATAATAGGCCTAAATCTGTTTGAACAGCCTAAAGGTAAAGTATGAGCTAGTTCCGGGGCTCTTATCGCAGGTGTGGGGCGGAAGTGGCGTTGGGGTTGATAGCGGCGGCGCAATCTAGGCCCATACACAACTGATGGGGGTCGTAAACCAGGTATAAGTCTCTCGCATAGAAATCATTATATTAATGTTTTGGCCTCTGCGGAAACTTCAGCTTTTACAACATGGAGTACCTGATAGTGTTACTTATAGTGGGTTGGACTCTGGACTCTTGTCTTGGAAGTACTACTTGCCCCCTCCTCTAATGCAAACAAATTTTCAGAGTCGAATATTTTAAAAGTCTACCTGTGGCAGTGTCAGTATAAGATAAGAAATAATAGATTATGAATGATAACAAAAATGGTCATTACTTACTCATTTACAAGAAGAAGGAATGTAAAAATTATTACTCTTTTAGTCTGTTTGATCACATTACAAAATAAAGTACAGTTGTGCTGTACCTTTACCAGAGTGGTTCCTACATATTGTAACAGTGGGTGGATTGTGTATACCCACAAATGAGTGCTGCAAAGCTAGAGAACTGTTGGCTACAGTACAGCTATCAAACAGTTCCCCCAACCATCATCACACACATCCACACTACTATTGAGAGAAGCAAACTTTGGCTGACATTGTACTCCTTTGTTCACCATACAAACGCCCTTTTGTTTCACAAGACTCATAGGGTGCCCCAGGGTGCCTTGGGACCTGTCTGAAAACAGGTTTCCATACATCGGCCCCAAGGGACTATCCAACATACTACAGCACAACTGTGCTTTATTTTGTCAAGGAGCTATGCTATCTCATCTCATATGACTCCTTGATTTTGTAATGCAAATTTCAAGATTTCTAGCAGACTTAACAAGTCAAAATGATAAAATTCTCAAGCTCCTACACCACTAAGAGAAGTTGGTGTAAATCAAGAACTCAATATTTATACAAGTTAGAGCCCCTATGGTGTCATGCACCCACCACATTCTGACTTTCAATCCTTCAAACATTTCCATCATGTTCACCAATATGGTTACCAAGGTAAATAAATCACAGGCTAATATTTGCATAACACTGGGCTCTACCGCATTCCCCCATCTTATAACAGGAAATGGATAAATCCACAGCAATGTTCTTTTATTCAGGAGTATCAATTGTTACTCATTCACTGAGATCTTTTAAAGTTTCAAATCAGTATGTTGATAATGTATTTTCTTGAAACCGAACAGGTCATTGGTCTTACTTGGCAAAGGACAGATGTTTAATTTTTTTTCGAGTCAACTCAATATCCCTCTCATAACAAGGTTATTTTTACAGGGGTAACAACACTGCTTTCTCTTAAAGCCTGGAAAGCTGACAGATGAATGACTTGTAAACAGCACAACCTATGAGTACAGCCATATTCTCAACTCTGGAGCTCAGCAGGATAGGATGTCCAGGGAAGACCCTTATTTTGTGGTCAAGGAGTGAGTGAAAAATCAGAATGCTTTAATTGTTTGAACTGAATTAGTAGATAATTGATTGATTTTGACAACATTCATATGAGCTATTAGCTATTTTTTCTCATGTTGCAGGGTCAGTTTATGCCTTATCTACTGCAATTTTTGACTGCAATGTTCTGAGTAATGTGATTAAGGAGTAAAAGACTGTGATGTGATGAACTCCCTTGAATAGCAATAGAATCATAATGATGATAATAATGTCCTTAAATCATGTCATTAATTAAAGAACAATTGCTGTAAAAAGCCCAATATTAAGTCAATTATTGTCTGTATATTAAGGGGGATTAAGGCTACATTGTATTCATATATTAATAATCCAACATTCTCAATCAGGAGGTAGTTAGATCCAGGACCAGTGATTGGGCAGTGATCCCGTCTTGAGTAATTGGTGTTTTAAGCTGACTTTAAGCTAGGGTATAGCTACTGTGTGGTATGCATCGAAGGGACAAGGTAGGCCCATATGCTTGGAAAAATTATAGGCCTAACTGAAGAATCTATAAAATTGTTTTTTTTTCATCACACGTAGTGACGTCACAGACTCTCTGGATAAAGCTGAGGTAGCGTTACAGAACTATGAAACTAGAAAAGCACAGAATGCTCCCGAGGCAACACTAACAGAGTTATCAAGGGCATTGCGGAATTCCATACGCAGTATAGAATGGGATGTTGAAGACTTACAAGTATGTATGACAGAAAGTTTTGTTAACTTTGGTTGGCAAATGGCAACAAACAAAGCCATTGCCTGAACAAAGCCAATTATAGGAAGTGACACCGATTGAATTTCAGCTCATGATGATCATAATCCTACACATATATTTAAAAAGTTGAGACAAACCTTCCAAAGTAATAACTAATTCCAGTTCGGGATTTGATCCAGCTTTGCGGCTAGAAAACCACGTAGCTGCCTCTCCACCTGCAAGGTGACTGACTTATCAACATTTGCCTATATTTTTATTTTTGGGTGATGATATCACCAGTGAAAGTTGTCTGCAAGTAGTGGAATCGAACGAGATATCATTGACTTTAATCTGGAAGGACAATCATACCATCTGTAATGGTACAGTAGATTTGGTCATCTTACTGTTCATGTCTTATTGTCAAGTCATAATATTGTGAGGTTCATTTCACATAGGAGACGGTCGGAATAGTGGAAAAAGCACCTCATAAATTTAATCTCACAGCTGCGGATGTTGCCGAGCGGCAGAATTTTATCTCCAGTGTGAAACAGAGACTTTCTCATGTCAAACATCAATTTGAATCCAACAGCAACACAGCAAATACCTCAAGAAAGTCAAATACAGAAAAACAGGTGAGGTAAAATAACATGGTTTATGAGTCAAATGCTGTCCTTGTATACTTTTAGTTTCCATTATGTATTCATGTATCAACACTGTTCAGAATGGTTCTAAGTTTCGCATAAAATGAGCTTCATCTATTGAAAGAGAGAGTATACAACTCGTGTCATAATGTAGGTAGATGCTAATTGGCATATGTAATCAAGTCTTCATCTGTT
>ERZ1740056.186-NODE-186-length-10416-cov-33.329408_pt1 | contig 10416 bp, 9 predicted proteins | sample MGYA00581746_ERZ1740056 | MGnify/ENA primary metagenome ERZ1740056 (study PRJEB43018, sample SAMN04849745) | marine metagenome | isolation source: floating plastic debris | place: Pacific Ocean | collected 2008-09-01 | study: EMG produced TPA metagenomics assembly...
TTAAAGGGCTTGTTGATCCAAACCAGTGCTTTAGCACATGTATTCTATATGTACTAACCATCAGAATGAGACCCTGATCAAGTCTCAACACCCACCTCAGTCCGATACATGGGTAACCAAAGATCCACCTCATTCAGAACGTTCAGCTGATTCAGCACCTACGTCACAGCCATCATTTTCTGAAACTGCTGTAAACCGGAAATGAATAAACGGAATCGCTAAAGTTGTACTTTTTGTTTCCACCAATGAAATTATTAATAAGAGATGATCAGCCAATCACAGTCATTAGCCCTAATATCTTGTATTTCTAATTTTTTGTGGACTCTTCGAGTAACAATCTCTATTATGTATAGTTCAGATTCACAGTGTATTTTTATTGTGTCGATTCAAAAGAAAAGTAACTCATTTTATGATAGTTGTGGAACTTTTCATCTTCTTCTGACCTGACTTCTACTTATTTTCCTTCTGCTCATACTACTGTATCTTGTACTGTGTGGAGGCTGCTAGGGAGAGAGCTGTGATTTACTTAGATCCTGTTAATGTAAGTCAGCATAACATTTAACAGACATGTATTCCTTATTATTATAATATAAAAATGGTCACCCACTTGTGATAGTTTTTTTTTCCTTTTTGATTTACTTATTATAATACTCTACTGTGTATCAGATCCTGTCAGCAGTGTGTATGTTTGTATATTTTGTTTAGTGTGTTCATGGGTTTGGTTTCATTTTTATCTAAAGAAAGGGCATGGGCTTGTCAGCTTCTTGCTGTTTTTTGAACACATGTAATAATAAACTTATTGAAAAAAATGGTTTAAACTCAAAATCAGCTTGCCTAGTTGCCATGATTCTTGATTAGGGACCAGTAAACTGATTTGCATTCTTAAAAAATTAAGTTTGTTTAGGTTATCTTCATCCTTCCATTCTCTAGTCTGTAGGTCTAGACATGCCATTGTCTTTGACTACCATTGACACTCAAATATTGTGTGGGCCTAGTAGGAGGTAGGCAATAAAGAATGGGGGAGTAAGGTAACTAGTCCCTTGCGCATTCTAACTCCAAACTAATGGCTATCATTGATGGTAGATTGTACAATAGTAGAGCAACGATCCTACTGCCTTCTTTTCAAAAGCAAATATTTGGCAGAATACTAAGCCTACTGGTGGGCCAAATGCAGTTTTAGCTCAGTCATTAGCTAGGACAGCTGCTTGACAGATATGTGCACTGCTCAGACCTAAACATATAGATTCGTTGATGACGTAGGTCACCATTTTGTTTTCCTCTAACTGCCGTTGAAGTTGTCTAATTGAGCAGCGTGAGAGAACTCAGTTCTGAATTATACTTCCCAAAGTCTTTGCTTTTGTTGTTATAGGGTCTGGTCTAGAGTTTTGTAAGGTTTGTGAAATGGTGTCAGCTTTTCAGTCATATTGCGGTATTTTGACATTTGTTTTTATTGCAGGAATGAAAATGTCTGCTCCTGTGGATGTGGATGATTTTAATGAATTACCCATTGAGGTGAGTTTTATCTTTTTACACAGTGCACTTATAAAATAACTCATATCGTCTCTTTTATACCAATCCAAACTCAACTTGTTGAGACACAACCCTTTCGATGTCTTATGTTGGATGTTTATATTTATTGCATCAGGCTAGGTTCTTTGCTGGTGAGACATAAACATGCGTAAACACCTTTATAATCATGTATGCATGTATTACATTACCGGTACCCATTCCTATTCTTTTCTGATACAGAGAGAGCCCATCGACCTTGAAGCCATCCAGGGTTACTTGTTCGAGCCTGATGTGGCTGTGGAGGAGCAGGACAACGACGATATTGTGCTGAGAGAGCAACAGCGCCAGGAGGTATGTGACTTCAACAGTCATTTCAATTCTCTAAACTGTTTACACAAAAAATTAAACGCCCAAGTTCGGCTTTCCATGTTTTCACAAGCAGTTGAGTTTTAGATATACACGTAAAATTTGATTTTCACTGACTGTTGTATTACTAATCCTGCTTACTTGCATATTGAGCCATTGATTTTTATTCTATGTTTTGGAAAATAAAACATCTAGATGCATAATCTCTTACGGTTCCTCATGCAGCTTGTTCACTATTATAGTTCACCATTGAATCTCATTGGTTCTATAATATTATTTTCGCAATCAGCTGGGACCTATCTGGCTGTGTACAGGCACAGAATTACCATACAAGCATAGAATTATTTGTCTTTTGTATTTTATAGATCATAGAACAATTTGCCGACACAAGTAGATGGTGTAGGTGTGGGCGCTGCCAAGTCCAGGGCACAGTTGCACAGAACAAGTGCTGCAAGCTAAAAAAATCGACAAAGAATATTGTCGAAGCTAATAATATCCCGTAAGTGATATGAACTAGTAGAACTTGTAATAATAACAGTTGAATACATCCAGTATTACACTGGTGTCCTCCAAAATAAAAATGTTAACTGTAATGCATTGTTACTGTCCAGAGTTATAAAACACAGTTTAGTGGACGACATGTATGATATAATGAAGTGATATGAATCATGTGTTTACGAGGCAAAAAATGTACTGTAGCAATACTGTAAATATGCATAATACTGCTTTTAGATGCTTCACAGAACATGAGTTTTATTCCCAGATCCTCTTGCCTGGACCACTCCACATGGAGTTACTCCGGTACACACGTAAACATGGTAAGATGAAAAACTGTTATTCTGGAGTCTATATATAAGTGTAAATATGTCTAGGACTGTAATCATTGTGCTGCATTCTCGTGGTCATCAGTATTGCTGCGCTTCTTTCTGCCTACAAAAGTAAGAAATATCATAAGACTTTACTTTTTTTACTTGTAGAAGACATATTTCCAAATCCTCAAACAGAGGAGGAAGTAAACAAAAAAAACAGATTTCTCGCCTATAGGAGTGTGGTTGGGTGGATTTATCCCAATCTGAGAAAAGGCGAACGCAAGCCTCTACCTGCTTGTGTTTATGCAGAGATTCAGGCACGCTTTCCCCCAACAGCTGATGAGGAAGACTATGCCGACTGGCGATTCTCAGACTTTTTGTACAAATAAAATTTCATCTTCTTTCCATGATCATGTAACATGATTCTCCTATGCACAAAAAGTGTTCATCAGCATCAATTTTCACCATTTTGTTACTAACTCAGGTTGTAATTTTATTTATTTTCACTTTGTCATTTCTGGTTCAGCGCAGCTTAGTTCTGCGGCTTGGGTTTTCCCAGTCATTGCACACCATTTTATGCCAGAAACAAATGGTGTGGTGCATACCCTGCACACAAAAAATATTCATCAACATTAATTTTTGCCTTTTTCGCTGTGTGGTGGCTAATTTTACACATACCCAAATTCAGTTCATATTTATATTTTTTATGGTGAAGAAACCATGTAGCTAAAATGAAAACCGTGAAAGCGTAAAAACTTTCTGTAGGGTAATATAAAATTGTAGCAGTTCTCCACATAACATTTTGGTCGTAACTCGTCGGCTATTTGTCTGATCATCAAAAAACTCTCCCATAGCGCCATCTGAGGTGTCTCACTTCGTATTTTGAAATTTCAAGAATTGAAAGGTAGAACTTGTTGCGACGTAGGCGGAAAAAGATTAACCTCCAGATGTGGCCAATTTGCTTGATATTGTACGGCTGATCTGGTCACATAACCGGTTTTTTTCAATGAATTTTACCAACAGTGTAAATTTTTAATTTATTGGAAATACTTTTTTTCATCAGTTTCCAGCTTTTCAGCTTACTTTAGTGTCTTATCTGAATTAGTTTTATTTTAGACCTGCTTGTAAAGTCCATGGAAATGTTTATACTGAGAACTCATGTTTACCTTTTCTTTTCTGAGTGACAGCAACTGCGGAAGTGCTGGCTGTCGAACTATCATTAGTCTCTGTGTGTGCGACTTCATCACTGGCCTGTGTAGGTCTAAAACATCCAAATACTGTTGTTACCCCTGATCAGGTTTCTCTGCAGGAATGAGGTTTTCATCAGGATTAACATCTTGATGATGGCAAAATTGATAAAATTTAAATTTAAGCATGTTAACCAATTTTTACAAAACATCTCTATTCAAAATTTACTAATATTCAAATCCATGAATTCTATCAAGTGGTCAATTGAATTCTCTTTATTATTTGCCATGTATGGTAAGATATGCTGCACAAGTCTATTACCCTGACAATTGCTTACAGAAAACATACTTACTCTTTACTCTTTCGTTTCCTTCTGCTACCCTCCACCTCTTCAGATCCCTGTGGGATCACATGGTCTTTACGGTCTAGCCCGCGAGTCCTGTGCCGATTGATCACGTCCTGTTTCGAGATCTGCTCACCTTTACTTGCCAGTGTTTTGGTCTGAGGAGCTTCTACGTGTACCTTTTCGTTGTCAATAATCTTCTGCTCTAGACTCAGGAACAGCTCATCTCGATAACCTAATTGAATAAAAAATTTTGATTTTATGTTGTGTTCATAATTATGTTGAATTAAGATCCCTGCCCTTTGACAGTTGCACACTAACAGCAATAGATAACGTACCGATGCATGGTGGTTAAAATATCAGGCAAACTACAAAAACTTGTTTTTCTTTCTGAAGCAAAGTCATCACACACTCACCATAATCTGCGTCCTCTTTCACCCAGTAGGCTGTTGGAGTCAGGTTCGTTGCTTTCTTTCTCTTGATAGTAATTCTCTCTGACCCATCCATGTTCCTCTTCACATCTCGATTACTGTTGTGGTTTTGGTGTAATGCAGTTAGCATGGCTCTACAAAAAGCAATTTATTTGGCAAATAACTATACAGTAAGTTGTTTCTCATTTAATTCAGTCTGACGTATGTTTTATATTATAAGGTTTGGGTTGACTTTGTTTTTCATAAATTGTTGAATACAATGCTCATGTTTGTTAGTGTATCTTTTGCCGATTACTTATGCTATGTTACATGATAAAGGGTTTACAGATCAGATGAATTATGATAGATTTTTTATGCTATTATAAATATCAAACTAACCTTGAAATCATGCCATTATGGCTGAAGCAGAAGTTCTTGGGACAGTTTCTGTTCAGTGATGAATGATAAGATTCTAGCTCTCCAGTGTTATGGGGGCTGCAGCGCAATATGGCCTCGATTAATCGTTTGTCATCAAGTAGCGGGTTAACTTTTGAAGCCACCATTCCTCCTGAAATATAACAACCGCAATTACTATGGCAGTAAAATTGACATTACAGATAACAGTGTTTATTACATCACCCTTCTCCCATCTTTTTTTCGTTAGAAGCAAATGTTTTGACTCACTGTGTTGATTAGGAAGGTTAGACCTCATTTGCAAAAAAATATTTTCACCCCGTAATCCACATATTCACAAGTAAGGTATGAGTTGTTTGTCCTTCTTACATGTGCACACAACTGCATACAATTGTTACAAATTAGCTTATTGCAATGAGATAAAATGAATTTAGCTCATTGAATGAAACCAAAAATATGACTTTATCTAAGTGTATTCAGGACATACACATCAACTGCATCACTCAGTATCGTATTCCCTGACCAAATAAATAATATTCATACAGCATACATGCGCATATAGGTTTTCATATTGTTTTCTGAGTTATACTGAACCATAAGTTGTCAATGTTGTGGTGCATTGTGCATGTTTGTGTTGTAAAAACCAATTTGATGAGATTAGAGCTTCCCCACCTGAGGTCTGGCGTGTACCACTAAACGCACCGAAACAGGATTGCACACATCTTGTCCATTCTTAAAATTAGAATTATCACTACCTGACTGATATTTAGTAAGAATCGAATCTCTTGTTGTGAATCAACCTTTATGATTACCTTTAGTGAACCAGTCCCGGATGTGTACTTTGCCATCCACAATAAACTCTGTCTGGAGTGGGCCATGCTCACACTGCTTAAATATATCATTCTCTGGATGGCTGTGTACATTGACCAGGTGATTCTTCAGAGACGCCCACTTCTCTTTCCTTTCTTTTGAGCCTGGAATGGTTGAGGCAACGGTCCAATACAAATGGTTGGTTATTGAGCGCAACCATTTTGCTACCTTGCGGAATGAAGACAGTTTGCTTGCTTCCGCGAGTTTCTTTTTCAATCCTGCAATGAAAACACAAATGACAGTGAACTAGCACACATCTGCACATGGTATGGTTTCTGCTAGATTTTGATGCTCGATCAACCTTACTACATGAATGTCTTAACCACGCTGACACTGTCTATGGTAAAAACTGCATTTAAACTATTTCACGGTAATTTCTATGTAAAATGTGATGGTCAATACCCGACATTCTTATGACAAATCTATGACAGGGCACTTATATGCACTGAGCATGAAACAATGATCTTACCCTTCACAACATGCCATGTATCGAAGTAGTGTGTTATGCCTCGACGTTTTTTCATCTCCGCCTCTACTTGAGGGTGTCTGTCTGTGGTCAGGCTGTTTATGACAATACCCTTCTGTTCTAGCTCTGTCAAGCACCTTTTTAAACCGTCCCACTCCATTGCGTTTGAGGAGGTTGATTCTGTAGACTAAAAAAAATTTGACATTTAAAGAACTCATCCACAGTGATATTTGAATGGCAATGATGGTTTGGTTGAAATAAGCTACCCTGAAAGAAAATCTGTAAATGATGTGCAATACTTATAAGATGTCCATGCATGAAACCAATTTCATATTATATACTTTATTTGGCGAGGAGCTGGGCATCGCAAAGTTCCTGTTTTTACTAATCAAATGATAATTGAATCATATGGCCAAATATGGGTACAAAACAAAAATTATCAGTGTCTTCACCTTGAGGACATGCAGCGTTAAAATCTTTTTGGATGTAACATCCATTAGGCTGTACATGCCAAACAGTGCATTGTGCCCCGGGCTGTCACATCTGCCATCTCCGGCAACATCTACGGCTCTTCCTTCCAGGGACTCTAATAGGGCAGATTGCTGAATGTAATATTGTTCACGAATAATCTGCAAAAATAAGCAAATACCAATAACAATATCATTTTGGCTTACGTTTTCATGTAACCACAGCTGTTACTACCAAACCCTTCTCTTCAGCATTATACACTAACAACAACATAATTTAATTGGCGATATCAATATTTGTTTTGCTGTTCATCAAGTTTTTACTAGGATCACTTGTTTACACCAATTTGCCTTCACAGTTCGATAACTGACAAAAAAATACTAAAAAATAAATTAATGTGATAACATATTATATTTCAGACACTTGAAAGACTAAAACTAGTGGATTCTGTCAGCAATTGACTGTAGGGTGTATGGATCTACCCTTCCTAATGTCTTACCCCATGAAGGTACTCTCGTTGGATGGAATCATAAGTTGCCTTTTTCGGCGCTGCGATGTTCAATGTAGAAAGAAATTTCAGGGTAGCTGTAGGCATTAGTCCATTATACAGAATAGATCCGGCCATCATATAGTTTATGGTGGGTATCCTTGAAGTGACAAAATTAGCCAGATATCAGCATTACACAAAAATTCGATGGAATGTACACGGCAGCTAAACTACATCAAATTACACTCATACTGAACACAAAAATTTGATTGACGTCCAATATATTCTATAGTTGTATGTAAAAAACTACCATATGGGATCAGAGAACAAGCAGTTTGGCTACACCTTTATGAGTAAGGAGTCTCCAATAAAGTAATGTCTAAACAATATCATTATTACTGCTCTTAGTTTTACTATGGGAATTCCAAGAAAAATATGATGGTATTGTTTCATTTGGATATAGCTACTTAGGCTTAGTCCAATCTTGATTGGTCATGAACAGGGAAAATGCTATAAAGGTACCTGCAGCGCACCGCATTATCAGCAGAAATCTGTGGTGCGGCAAATAACTCACCTGTTTACTTTCGGTGTTGTTTCGAACACGTACTCATGAGCACATTTGCTCTCCATACACTTTGTTTTGTACTTTACATAGCCACCTTGAGTAATCTTGTCGACCAGGTTCACACCCGCACACATCCGGCAACATAGCATGAGCTCATCGAGTGCTGACTCCTCAACAATAACTTTTCTGGTATCATAAAATCTGCCAGTGCTAAAATAGATATCAGCTGATATTTCCTGAGGAAAGAGTAGCTATAGACTGGAAAAAGTTTGGATTATAATGGTTCGCTACGTACAATAAACAGCTAATGCATAAGACCCATTACAAAGGTAGTACTGTCAGCAGTTTTTTCATAAACCAGAGATTGAAATGATGGTTTACACCTAAATACCTTCACCATGCCAATGCATTTGTCAATGGAAACACAACTCCAAAGTCTTTGTTGGTTTTGGCTAAGATTTTTATCACCTGTTCAATGAGCGCCACGAAAACTAATAACTAGTAGCTAACAGGAGCTCAGCTAATAGCCTATATGTGTTGGGCAAATTGTTTTTGTGAAAAGTATGTAATGACAATACTGACGTGTTATAGCAAAAGCAGCATTATCAGACATTAAGTAAGCAGCAATGGTTTGGTTATTTGGTTATTGGTTATTGGCTCATAACGAACCTGCAGCCTGCAATGACACAGTACTCACCGTAGCGGTTCAACAAATAGAGCCTGAATAGGAAATAAGATAGATAGCTTTCTGTTACAGCAAATCTTATTCCATGATATTCAATTGAGTTTTTTTATTATGATTGACATATTTTATGAGCTATCAAACCACGGGACAGAGTAACTCAATAATAAGTTTCATCATGACAGTTGTTTACCATGAATCTGCTAGGATGTCGTCCCCATCTTCTACATCTGCATCATCAAAGTAATAGTCAGAATCGCTGCTGTCTTGTCCGACTTCCATAACCTCCGACTCCAATGATTCAGTGTCACAATTATCTTCAGGTAGACTATCTGCTGGAGTCTCTTCTGTGGACTGTTCAGGGGTTTCCAGACTGGTAACATAGGAAGCATGCAGGTAATGTTTGCATTCAGGCTTTTCTGGTGTTGTTTTCTCAGAATTAGACAGGAAGCAGAGAGTTTTATTGCCTGACAACTTGATAAGATGAAACTTTACCACTTGACTTATAATGGAATTCTTTAATACAGGTTGTTAGCAATGTTGTAAACGAGTTTAGATTTAGTAAACTAGTTGTAAAAATTGTCAAAAAGAGATCATTGATAGATACAATATTTTTTTCCATATCACATTCAATTTATCACTGTTACTTCGTTATGAGGGTGTCAGACAAAATAGGCAGTCCTTGCTCACTCTTGGTTTAAAAGAGTCGAGGGTAATGCTCCCCCATCCTATATGGTGACACATGCCTGAATATTGAAGCACAGCTATAATTGAATGTAAACAGCTAAGAAAATACCTAATAGATAATACAACAGTTTATACTTACATATTACACATATCGCCCCTGCTCCTTCTTTTGGGAAGTGCAAGGCACTTCCGCGTCTGAAACCCGACAGATCTGGTTTGAGGTTTAGTTCTGGTCACTGGTGTGTTCATTCGAGTTACAGGAGTTACAACTCTCTTTGAGGGTAAAGTCACCATACGGACTTTCTTCACCGGTGATACTCTGAAAAAATGGCGTTTATAGACGTGAACACAAAGTAAAGTAGTGCAAAACACAGTGAAGTTCCCCCAACAGACTGAGTAAAATACTGGTAAATCAGTTGTATCATCAGCACATCACAACTAATCAATTCACATCACACACATCTAAATGATGATCAGGTGTTAATAGGGATGTAAAGCATTCACTGAATATTCTTGGTGTAAGCATACCTGGTTGCATTACGAGATAAAAGTCTCTTCGACCTGTCACTCAGGGTTGCTGAGGGTGTGTAGTATACTGGTGTTGGTGTTGTTAGGAGATCAACTGATGTATTCGACGCAGGAGAACTTAGATGAGATGAGAGGTCGAGTGAAGCAGCTGACACCGGAGAACCTAGAGCTAGGCTAGGGCTGATTACATCCGGTCCAGCAGTTTCACTATCCGCCATTGTACAAACGGTTGGCTCGTTGCCATCTAGAATGTCAGTCACCATGTCTGTATGAGAAGTACCAGTTGAACTAGTAGATGTACATTGTGGAGGAGGGTTACTAGTAGTCATCTCTCCCTGCCTAGCTCTGTCGCACATTACTGCCCAGTTTCCAGAGACCAATACAGTAGGTACAGCTGTTCTACGATTTATAATCAATCTAAAATGACACAACGAGCAGGCATTGTGTGAACGCGATGTAAGTTGTTGGTTTTATTGAGCATCCACATGTTACCATACGATATTGATCGAACTATAATTACAGATTTCAACCTAGCTTTCTTGATTGACTAACTTACAGAGCAAGCTAATGACAAATTTAATTATTTCAAAGAATAATTGAACTGTCCCGAATGATAGGCAGTCT